>Ga0326513_10000035_pt1 | contig 97334 bp, 73 predicted proteins | sample 2_2465_0518_D_FD_203654 | JGI IMG/M metagenome (GOLD analysis project Ga0326513, IMG submission 203654) | Bovine rumen microbial communities from UC Davis, California, United States - 2_2465_0518 | ecosystem: Host-associated > Mammals > Digestive system > Stomach > Rumen | place: USA...
CAAAATGCACCTTACAGATTTACTCAACAAAACTAATTTTCAAAATGACAAAGAACACCTTGATTCAAGTGAACCATTATTGTTTGACTTTAATTTTTAATCGTCCATTTTTTAGTGGACAGTAGTGATGTCATATATACTTGCATCTGCGGTTTCTTTGATTATTTGCATCGTTTGGGCAGCAGTTAAGTTAGGATTTACTGTGCGAACCATTGCGGCAATACCGGTAACTATTGGTGCAGCATATGATGTTCCTGATTTACCGCTATTGTACCCGGCTACATTATGCCAATAGTTTGTACTTATCACTTCGTATCCCGGTGCACACACATCAACTGCAGTATTGTGATGATGGGATGTCGTTGTATCATTGACAACCAAGCAATGTACATCTTTCCAATTATGATTTCCATTATCTCCATAATCATATTTATGACCTACCGAGGTTACAGACAAACATGAAGGATAAGATGCAGGATATACCTTACAGGATAAACTACCTCCTCCATGTTCGGTATCATTTCCGGCAGAAGCGACTACTAAACAGTCATAATTATTCAGAATGCTATCGTAAAAAAGTGCCAAATCGTCATTATATGTATATGAATTATGCCAACTACAATTTATGACCTTGCAACCTGACATTGCCAAAAATCTAAAAATAGTCATGCTATTAATATTTGATGCCCATAATTCTGTATTCAAACCACCAACTGATGCTATGCCTATATTATTATTTGTTGTTCCGTTAATAAAACCACTTACAACAGTGCCGTGATCCCAATAATAATTTGTTTCATACACATTAGGACCTATAATTGTATCAAATATTAAATCAGGATGCTGTTCGTGAAAATAGTGGTCAATAATTCCAATTTTCACCTTTCCATAATGTTTGGCAATATTCCATGCTTCCGGCGCACGCACTAAATCTAAATGAGACAAAACTCCTGCAACATATAAACTATCATTTGGCAGAAATGAGTCTGCATCATATATTGCTTCTTCAATTTTATCAACATAAGGGATTTGTTTATTATATTGTTTTAATAATACATTCAAAAAGTCAATCAATTCAACATCATCTTTCATTTCAATATAATATACATTCTTAAACCAATCCAAATTCGTACCGGGAAATCCTTTTTCAAATTTAAGGATTTCGTACCGGCTCAATAAATTTTGAAATTCTTTATTGTATGTTTCTATCTGAATTTTTTTCTCCACATTTTTAACGGTGGGAATAAAATTATCATCAACAATCCGTATATATGCGGATTGCCCTGATAGTTCTATTGTAGTTAGAAATGTCAATATAAGTGTTATAACTCGTAGTATATTAGTTTTCATAGTTTTATATATTTTTTACCTTTTTGAATTACTATACCTTTATAATCTTCACTTATAGGTACACCAAGAACATTGTAAGCAGGCATATTTGTGTTAAATTTATATGAAACCTCATCAATTTTGGTATCCAATATTGAAATCCCGCCGCAATCCACACTAATTGGACTGCAATCAGTTGGACAGATAAAGGCAAACCTCTCAAGTGGTGCTTGATATAATTGATTTCCTTCATTCCATGAACATAAAAGTAATGTTGAATATGGATTGTCATCTGGTAATTCTTCAATTTTTATAGGATATAAACCATAAATAGAACCAATTCCATCAATCCAAGTAGTTTTATATTTTGGATCATCCAAATGATTTATTTCCGCAAGGTCAATTACCCTGTTGGTAATTTGAACGGGTGTAACTCCATCCAACAAGTATGATTTGACTTCTTCATATACCTTTGTTACGACCAAATCAATAATGTTATTAGGAAATTCCGATTGTTTTGGATTTGGAATTGTATCAAATCCGGCATACACATGACAAACATTACCAACTTTAACATCAAAATCGAATAACAAATAGTCCTTATCATTTTGGCGTACATATATCTGTCGGTTACCATTATCAAAACGAATTTCCCCAATATGTCGTTTATGAGTTTCTTTATTCCATTTAATCCAATCATCTATAAGTTCATAATTTTCAGTGCTGAATAATTCATCTTGAATGCAATATAAGTGTTGATAGACTGTGTCATTGCATATTGTATCGTTTTCTGCAAAAAGAGTATAAATCGGATTGGCAATTGGTGTGAAAATAGGAGCAAAGTTTTGACAATTCCAATAATTGGGGGTCAAATTTTCTTCTGCATTTTCTTTAGAATTGGCTGTTGATATGTTAATTAGGCCAATTATCAAAGACAATATCAAACAAAAACGTTTCATGACTATCTGTTATTTACTTTGTTAATATCATTTGTTTAGTATCTATTACTTTGCCGTCTGCGATGAGAGAGTAGAGGTACATTCCGGCTTGAAGTTTGCCTGCGGTAAGGGTTATTGAGCCGCTGCCAAAGTCTGTAATATTCACCGCATCAATCTGCGTGCCGGTCATATCATAGATATAGATGACCGCCTGTTGTGTTTCAAGCGGCAATTCATAACTGATAACCGTTAATTGATTGAACGGATTGGGGTTGTTCTGATAGAGTTTGGCTGACAAAGAATTATTATCAGATGGCATCAATTTACGCATTTCTGCTGACCTTGCTTGTTCTTCAAGGGCTAAAATACGTTCATTTTGTTCTTGAATAGTACTAATCAATAATGGAATCAACTCTGTATAATTGATGGATAAATAACCATCAAATGGATTTTCATATACAAGATTCGGATATAATTCTTTAACTTCTTGAGCAATCAGACCATAATGCGTGTTTTTCAATTCTTGAGCATCTGAATCATAATTAAAGTGAATGGTGTCATTGCCACTAAATTTATAGGACACCGGTCGAAGATTATACAACAAAGAACTTATTTTTGATGTAATTTCCGAAATATCATTTTTTAAACGTTTATCACTTGATGTAATATATGATGATGCAGTCATTGTTCCCGTTGTTTTTAAATTACCATTGAAATAACCTGCATAATTACCCGATATATTAACTGGTAAGGTTGTACCAATTGCTCCATATACACCTACTCCCGTTTGAGCAATACCAGCAACTCCCGTTAAAAATGAATTAGCGTTTGCCTCTGTATTTCCCTTAAATGGAATAACATTACCTGAATGAGTAATCATTCCGCAAATAGAAACAATTGCTCTACTAAAACTGCATGATGTTGGTGTATACATTTTGGAATAGAATCCATAATGAGTTCCTAACAAAAAGGAACCATATTGTTGAAGGTCGGCATTAACTGAAAAATCAGTGCCAGCACCAACTGCAACCTTATTATTCAAATGAATTCGTCCAATACTATCAACTTTGAGTTGAGCATTGATATTGACAACAGATACAACTAAGATGGCAAGTAAAATAAGTTTTTTCATGATGATTAAAATTTTACGTCAAATTCAGTGCTAATCTGACTTGATTGTTAAGATAGATTTCTATTGTAACACTGAAAATCTCCGTTCTCATCGGGGATTATACAACAAAATCATATTTATTCCCCAATGATTTGCAAAAGTAATCATAATTCGTTTTTAATGCAAATTTATTAGGGGACAAAAATGGGACAATTTCAATAGTAAGAGATTTAAGGTAATTGTATGCAAAGAGATTGATTATTCAGCATTAAACTGACCTACAAGCATTAGTGATTCACATTGCAATTCGATAGAGTATGAACCAATCGGCAACAATTCCGAATCAAGACTCATAAACTGACGATTGATAATCGTTTGGTTTGTTTGCAAGTTTCTCACTATTACACGTGTAAGCGGTGTTGCATCTGATGTTACGGTAAGATTGCGACCTGAAATATAGGCATGGAAATCAGTAGGAGTAGGAGGACGATTTGAAATATCACCCGGAGCATCTAAAGGCTCAACATTACCTACTTCAAAAGAAATCATTTCGAGTAATTGAATCTCTACCTCACGTTGTTCTGCATTCACAGAAAATGGTAGTGCCAAGAGTGAGCACATCAATAAGAGAAAAGTTTTTTTGTTCATGATAATTACTAAATTTTACAATTAATATAAACGCAAAATTAATACAATTATTTGATATAAAACAAAAAAAACTTTGACATTTTATTTTTGCAAAAGTCTGATTATAAAGAATTTAATAATTGTGACCTTTGACATTTTTTTTAAAAACTTAAAATTAACTTCAATCGCAAATAATTTTTATCAAATAATTCCGCATTTCTCCAACTTTAACTCCAAGTTTGATAGCCGTACGATTTTTTGTTTGACCAATACTTTTTTCAGATAAATTCATCATTGATGAAATTTCTTTATAGGACATATTCAATATTATCAACACACATAGTCTAATATCCTCTTCTGATAAGTTAAAATTTGATTGTAACTTTGCTACAATATTAAAAAAACGGTTATTGATTATTTGACAAAATTTGGAATAATCTTTCCAACATAATATTCCTTTCAAATCTGATGATTTGCGCAATACATCCGAATTATCCTCAATAGACTTGACTATTTCATTTTTAGTAAGATCTTTTTTATTAGTAACAAGTTCATACTCATTTTTAAGCTTATTAAGATTATGCGTTTGTTCAAGAATTTGATTATTGATTGCTGCTAATTTTTCTTTTGATTGTTGTAAATTGATTCTATTACGTCTAATACGATTAACATGTAATATGATAACTAAAAAACATAAAACAATTAAAACTATAAAACTAATTGCAACACGAGTTAGAAGAATTTTTCTTTTTTTATGCTGCTCTAATAGTTCTACAGAATGAGATAATAATCCTTGTTCGTTTCTTAAAATTAGACCGATATCATAGCGTTTAGATATGAGAGAGTCACGTTTAAGTTGAGATAATGTAGAGTCGGCATGAATAACTATATATAGCATATTATAATTATCTCCATACGAATCTGAATTGTTGATAACTTTATTTGCATAATATAATGAGGAGTCATTAATGTTCAAATAATAATAGGCCAAGGCTTTATTAACTAAACATGTAGATTCATAGTAACCTGCCTGTTGTAAAAGATTAACATAATAAATTGTTGAATCATATTGTTGAGTAAAAACGTAGTATTCAGTATATGTTTCATACGTACTAAGAATTACCGATGAGTCAGTATTTTCTTCTGTTATTTTACACAATAATGACATTGCATTTTGCATATCATGTAGGTGAACTGAAATAAACGCCATCTTATTCAATGCATGATAATACATACTTGTATTTTTAGCCTTATTAAAACAATGCGACGATTTCTCGTAAAGATCATAAGCCAACTTAAAATTTTCTTCATAACTGCAAATGGTAGCAATATTAGAATAAGACCGACCTAATACGTTGTAGTCATTGGTATGAGTTTCGGTTGCATCAATAAAACATTGCATCGCTGCAACATAGTTTTCTCTGCTACGAAGTAGTCTGCCATAGTAATAGTTTGCCTTGGCGTACTCTGTCGGGTATAATAGTCGATAATGATTTAGCGTACCAACTGCGCCGGCAAGACTTGCACTATCTTCATATAACAGACCGGCATTGAGAAGACTATCGCACTCGGCTACTACCTTTTGAGCCTCTTGCAAACGATTGCAACTACTAAAACATAACAAAATTATAGGTAATATGAAAAGGTATTTTCTCATGGGAACTACCCTTAAATTAGCTGTTTAGCAATATCAATATAAAATTGGGCTGCAGGATTGCCTTGCTGTAAAGCAATAGGTTCTCCAATATCACCTGTTTCTCTAATAGATTGGACAAGTGGTATCTGACCCAAAAGCGGAACATTAAATTCTTCTGCTAATAATTTGCCACCATCATGACCAAAAATATAATAACGATTTTGCGGCAATTCGGCAGGTGTGAACCATGACATATTCTCAATCACACCAAGAACGGGAACACCAACTTTTTCGTTTCTAAACATGTCAATACCTTTTCGCGCATCAGCAAGGGCAACCGGCTGAGGAGTAGTAACGACAATAGCGCCAGTGAGTTTAAGTGTTTGCACAAGAGTTAAGTGAATATCAGATGTTCCGGGAGGTAAGTCAATAAGAAAATAGTCCAACTCACCCCAGTTGGAATCATTTATGAGTTGTTTGAGGGCATTTGAAGCCATACCACCACGCCACACTATAGCATCTTGAGGATTGACAAAAAAACCGACAGACAACATTTTAACTCCATACTGCTCAATAGGCTGTATTAAGTCTCTGCCATCGACTTCAACTGCACAAGGTTGAGCGTATTCGCAGTTGAACATTTTGGGTTGTGATGGACCAAATATATCGGCATCAAGCAGTCCTACACGATAGCCAAGCGATGCCAACGCCACAGCCAAATTACATGCAACAGTACTCTTTCCTACCCCACCCTTGCCCGATGAAATGGCAATAATATGCTTGGCATCAATTGGTGAATCATCTGTTTTAGGCTTTATCTCTTTACGATATTTAAGGTGAATATCAACCGCAGCATTAGTATCTACATAAGTCTTGATAGCCACTTCAGATGCCTTAACTACTGACTTTAAGAAAGGATCATTGGCTTTATCGAAAATAAGTGAAAAACTTACCGACAAACCACTTATACGAATATCGTCTTCCAACATTCCACATTCTACTACATTTTTGCCACTGCCCGGATAACGTACTGTACGCAGGGCATCAATAATTTGCTGAGGATACATGATTTAAAAGATTTAGTTATCTGTTTATAACATTATGATTTTCATTTTTATTTCTACCAAATCGTCCGTATGACCGATAATCATCAGGTTCAATATCAATGTTAGGCTCTACATACACATCTTTGTGTAATAACTTAAATGAGAGGTATTTAATTGTCATACCTCGTGCAAGCCACTGCTTTTCATAATGAGTCTGAATAGACAAAAGAAGTGAATCATCAGACTCCTGATAAAGATTGGCTGAATCAACTTCAATTGGTAATTGATTGGCAAGAACTAACTCTCTTGTATAAGTATATAGAAATGGACTATCTGTTTTCAAATGTATCAGACCTGACTCCACCATTATTTTATTGTATCGCTGCAAAAAATATGATGATGTGAGACGTTTGGTGGCTTTTTTCATTTGAGGGTCAGCAAACGTAATCCATATTTCAGCGACTTCATCGGGTAAGAAAAACTTATCGATAAGTTCAATATTGGTTCTCAAAAATGCAACATTATCATGTTGTTTTTCTAATGCTTCTTTTGCTCCAGCCCACATTCGTGCTCCTTTGATATCTACACCAATAAAATTTTTATCCGGGTAACGTTCTGCCAAAGCAACGGTATATTCACCTCTGCCACAACCCAATTCAAGTACAATAGGATTATGATTATTAAAAAAATTGCTCCATGTACCTGCCAATGGAGCATAAATATCCGATTTAATCGAGTCTTTTAGAGTAATTGCGGGATACTGAAAAACATTGCGAAACGTCGCCATTTGCGCAAACTTAGCAAGTTTATTTTTTGACATACTATTTGCTATTTAGATTTATGTTTATTTACTATAAGTCCTATATCACGAACACCTTTAAGATTTTTGCTCCTCATACCTTGTCTGATTTCATACTTACATGTATCAACCGATGGGAAACGAACATTTTGTTTATACAAAACAGGCATTTCGCGTAATTCACCACGCCCATTACCCAACCATTCACCACGCTGATTAGCAAGATAAAAATCTATTGTATCGGCATTGACAAAAAGCCACATATTTTGATATGGGTAGGAAGTTGTGTGCCTTACATCTACAATTATATCATAAGTCTCTAACGTATCGACGACAGGAACATAAAAAGTAAGAACAGAATCTACATCCCAACCGGATAATGGCATTGAGCGATACTCAGTAAATATTGTATCATTATTGCATCCGATTAGCGCAATAAGTACAATAAAAGATATAAATAGTTTTGATAATGTTTTCATTTGCGATTTTTTTTTCGTGATTTTGAATCTTTCGACTGCTTGCGATTTTTATCAAAACGAGTTACGTCATCCTGACCAACTACATTTTCATAATCAAGCGTATTCTCTGCATCGGCACTCATTTCAACGCCTCCAAGTAAATCGGGTTTGACACCTTTCTTATTGAGTTCAATCACTTCATTGGCGCGTTCGAATGATATTACATGAAGATTAGCTGGCATATTAGAAGCCGATGAGTAGGTTGCTTCTTTCTTCAATGGATTGACAGAAAAGAGAAAATAAGTTGCACCTAAAGTTTCCAACTGCACGTCACGTGGCGGCATACTCTGTAAGGAATCTTGGTAGGTGTCAAGTTCATAGTTGAGACAACATTTAAGCTTGGCGCACAGACCAGCCAATTTTTGAGGATTAGGTGATAGGTTTTGAACACGAGCAGCAGTTGTTGCAACCGAACAGAATTGACCCATCCAAGTAGAACAACATAATTCCCGTCCACAAGGACCAAATCCGCCTATTCGTCCTGCCTCTTGTCGGGCTCCAATCTGTCTCATCTCAATACGGACACGAAATGTTTCGGCATACACACGTATGAGTTGGCGAAAATCCACGCGTTCATCGGCAATATAATAAAAGATGGCTTTGGTTCCATCACCTTGATATTCTACATCGCCAATTTTCATGCTTAATTCTAAACTTGCCGCTAATTGGCGTGCACGAATCATTGTATCTTGCTCTTTTGACTTCGCTTCATCGCGGATTGTCAAGTCTTGGTCAGAGGCAATGCGTAGAATCTTTCGCACTTCATATCGCGATAAATCAATGCGGTTTTTCTTCATCTGCAAAGGCACAAGTTTGCCTGTCAGAGTAATCTCACCTATATCGTAACCGGGGTTTGCCTCAACTGCAACCAACATACCTTTATGAAGTGCTATATGCTCAGCGTTGACATAATAACCCTTACGGGTGTTTTTAAACTGAACCTCAACAATTTCGTCTTCTGATACATTATAAGGCAGGTCAGAGAGCCAATCAATTACAGAAAGTTTAACAAAAGAATTTCGACAACAACCTAAAGCATTAAAATTGTTATCCGTCTCACTATTAAGTGTAAAATTGTTATTCATAAGATTTTACTTGCGTTTCAAATAAACTATAATTTTCAGACACAAATCGAACAATATAATTTTAGCATTACCATTTTGCTCTATTTGCTGCTGTGCAGTTGAAAACTCATTCATTATGTCTTCTACATTATTTTCGGTAATAAAGCGGGCAAAATTATTAGAAAACTTTCTTTCAGCAGTCGTAAGGTAGTTGAGTTTTGCATCTCTGAGATTGAGGATAAAGTTTTCTCGAAGCATGTGCTGACAAAATTGCAGAAAATGGATTCTCGACTCTCTACTGACCGATTTATCGCCCATTTTATCGCTCCACTGCTTCATTTGCGATAAGGCATTGAATTTTCTATATGGGTCATTGATAGAACCTACATTGTAGGCATTACGCATAAGTTCAATAAACTGCTGTAGGTTTTGCTGATTTTCCGCGTTTTCATCAAGCATCTTTTTTGCTTTCAGAAAACTTCCATCTGCTATATGCGCTATATCTGCAGCAGTAAGCACATCAATATCAGGTTTTAATTGCTCAATACCATCAATAATATCTTGCTCTGACAATCTTGGCACTCTAAGTTGCTGTGTTCGAGAAATTATAGTAGGTAATAATTTTTCAGGCCGCTCGCTAACAAGGATGAAAAGGGTCTTTTCAGGCGGTTCCTCAAGTATTTTAAGCAATTTATTAGCGCACACATCGCCATACATACGTTCCGGCAACCATATAATCATTGTTTTATATTCCGATGAAAAGGACTTAAAATTTAATTTTCTGATTATCTCTTGGCTCTCCTTTTCATATATGTAGCAAACTTTATTTTTATTATCAGCACTCGATTTGCCGCTATTGCCAAGAAAATTAAACCAATCGTTTTCATCGAAATAGCGTTGCTGCAACATTATTTCTCTGAACTGTTCGATATAATCATCTGACACCGGAGTAGAATCAGATAATTTCATAACCGGAAAGACAAAATGCAAGTCTGGATGCTGAAGACGCTGAAATTGTTTGCACGACGGGCACTCCCCGCACGAATCTGTTTCAGAACGATTCGGACACGCTAAATATTGCGAATAAGCAACGGCTAACTGTAATTTACCTACTCCTGAAGGTCCGATAAACATTTGTGCATGAGGCACGCGATGTTCCAAAACAGAATCAAGCAAACGTTGCTTAACTGCATTTTGTCCTATGATATCAGCAAATTTCATAGTCTATTGAATTGCGCTTATGATAGTTTGACGCGAAAGTTCGATTATTTCGGCTTGATTATCCTTTGTATAAATAGAATTATCAATAGGTTTATGTATGGTTAGTTTTACTGTTTTACCAAAATTTATCCATAATGAACCTTTACGCCATACATCTTGACAACCATTCAGCGTGAGCGGTATGATAGGCAAATTAAGATCAAAAGCCAGCATATAAGCACCTCGCTTAAATTTTCCTACTTGACCATCTGTTGATCGAGTTCCTTCAGGAAAAACAACAACCGACACTCCATTTTGCAAAGTCTTTTCGGCTTCATCAAGACTTTGCTTAGCTAACATTGGATTTCTGCGATTGATAAATATATGTCCGGCAGCCATACATCCCCACCCTATGAACGGAACTTTTTTAAGTTCATATTTCATTATCCACTTAAAAACAACGGGAAGATAACCATATACGAGCCATACATCGGTTGTGCTTTGATGATTGGCGACAAATACATACGATTGTTGCTTATCTATATTTTCAACCCCTTCTACCTCAACTTTAGTAAAAGTAAGCCAAAAAAAAGAACGCGACCATAGTCTTTGAATCCAAACTATCCACATCGCATTTTTAAAAGGGAAAAACAACATCGTAACAAGTGCCGTAAATATTGTAAAAATAGCAAATATCGGCAACGCTACTAACCATTGATATAAAAAATGAACAACTTTCATATATCTACAAAATTGGTATTTATATCATACTTGCAAAAGAATTAACGTAGGCACGAATTTCATTCCACGTATCCTCATGTAATTTTGTTCCTACTATTTCAACTACACGTCCGGCAGCGAGAGTACCAATACGACCACATCGCTCGATATTAAAGTCATTGGCTAACCCAAAAAGAAAACCACCGGCATATAGATCTCCGGCTCCTGTACTATCAACACATTTGGATGTAATAGCATCTATATGAACACACTCAGTGCCTTTTTGAATAAAAGAACCGTTTTTACCAACCTTGACAATGGCAATCTCACACTCTTGCGCAATTTTCTCAACAGATAATTCAGGATTCAAACCTGTATAAGCGAAAGACTCGTCCTCATTAGCAAACACAATATCTACATAATCTTTGACAAGAGAATGAAGAAAATCGTAATGTTCATTGACAGTATTATAACTTGCAAGGTCGATAGATATTTTCAACCCAGCCTTCGAGGCACATTTAATTGCTTTCTCGATAAGATTATGATTTTGCACCAAATAACCTTCTATATGAAAAATATCATATCCGGAAAAAACATCTTCATTGATATCAGATGCACGCATATCTGACGCTGCACCAAGATACGTTGCGAATGTTCGTTCACCATCAGGTGTAATCAATACAGTGCAACAGCCAGACAATAAAGTAGAAGGAAACAAAATAGGAGTAACTCCATGCTGACACATATCGTCAACATAAAATTCGCCTATGCTATCCCTACCTATTTTACCAACAAAAGCAGCACGACCTCTCAAACTACCAATCGTACTTATTGCATTAGATGCGCTTCCACCGGCAACCATGCTTTTGGAACGGTTGGAAAATCTGTTTTGCAGAGCAAGAGCAGTATCATAATCGACAAGGCTCATACTTCCCTTAGGCAAACCCAGTTCTTTTAATTCTGCTTCTTCTACATTTAACAGTATGTCTGTCAGCGCATTACCTAATCCAAGTACTTTTTTCATGAAAAAAAATTGTAAAAAAAACTATAAAATATTTGGTACTTATCAAAAAAAGCAGTACCTTTGCACCGCGATTTAGAAAAATACTTGCAAAGTTACAATTATTTTTCGAGATGAGCAAATAAAAGATAAATAAAATTCATTCCTCCTTAGCTCAGTTGGTTAGAGCATCTGACTGTTAATCAGGGGGTCCTTGGTTCAAGTCCAAGAGGGGGAGCAAAAATGACACGAATGTGTCATTTTTTGTTTTCATATACGTAGCATTTGAGACTTGAAAATACAAAAAAAATAAAAAAAATATCATAAATTTGCGATTTTGCATTTTTTATATTAGTTTTGCAAAACTAAATGCGAATTGTGCACTTAAGGCAAGAAAAACTATTTAAATTACTAATTATAAGTGCTTTATATTACAATAGAATAAGTTAATAGCACTTGATTTTGTGTGTAAATAGTTCTGTTTTTGTAAATAATTAAGGATAAAACTAATCTTTTATTTGTAGAATATTTAAATTATGAGTTTATTTTCTTTCACGCAAGAGATTGCTATTGATCTTGGAACAGCCAACACTATAATAATTAGTGATGGCAAAGTAGTGGTTGATGAGCCTTCAGTAGTGGCTATTGACAAAGATGGAAAGGTTAAGGCTGTAGGTCGTAGGGCACAACAAATGATAGGCAAGGGCGGTACAAAAGTTTATACCACTCGACCACTGCGCGACGGTGTTATTTCAGACTTTGAATCATGCGAAATGATGATTCGAGAAATGATAAAAATGATACCTCGCAAAAATAAAATTTTTGCCCCACAATTAAAGATGGTAGTATGCATACCATCTGGCAGTACTGAAGTTGAAATTCGTGCTGTACGTGATTCTTCAGAACATGCTGGCGGTAGAGATGTGTATATGATATATGAGCCAATGGCTGCCGCAATAGGAATAGGAATAGACGTAGAAGCACCGGAAGGTTGTATGATAGTTGATATAGGCGGTGGAACCACTGAAATTGCAGTGATTTCACTTGGCGGTATAGTAGCAAACAAATCTATCAAGATAGCCGGCGATGATCTCAACTCTGACATTATAGAATACATGAGCAGAATGCACAATATTAAAATTGACGAACCAACGGCTGAGCGTATAAAAATAAATGTTGGTTCGGCTCTAACAGAACTTCCGGAAAATGAAGCCCCACAAGAGTATAACGTCATTGGTCCAAACAAAATGACAGCCCTTCCAATGCAGGTTCCGGTTAGTTATCAAGAGATTGCACACTGCTTAGAAAAATCTATTGCAAAGATGGAAAATGCCATCTTACAGGCTCTTGAACAAACACCATCAGAACTTTATGCTGATATTGTAAAAAATGGTATTTATTTAGCAGGTGGTGGAGCATTACTTAGAGGATTGGCTAAACGACTAACCGACAAAATAACAATCAAATTTCACATAGCCGAAGATCCACTACGTGCAGTGGCTCGAGGTACGGGTATTGCACTGAAAAACGTTGATAAATTCAACTTCCTGATTAGATAAGAAAAAATCAATCAGAGATGCATTGACAATCAATGCATCTCTGATTGATTATATAATAATGAGAAATCTACTTCAAATAATCATAAAATACTACGCTTTCATTCTATTTATAATACTTGAAAGCGTTGCTTTTAGTTTGGTAATAAATAAGAACTACTTTCAGCACAGCGTTGCTTTCCGCACAGCAAACTCCATTTCATCGGGACTTTACAGTGTAAGCAGCGTAGTTATTAACTACTTTAACCTTAGAGATATTAACAATCGTTTGTCAGAAGAAAACACTAAATTAAAAAATCAAATTGTTCAACTTCAAAACCAATTAAACTCAACTGATAGCGCATATATCCCCTCAGATAACAATATCACTTATATTGAGGCATTAGTGATAAATAATAGTGTCAATCGTCCGAATAACTACATGCTTATAAATAAAGGATTGAGAGACGGACTTTACGACGATATGGCTGTTGTCGGAGCCGATGGAATCGTAGGAATAATCAGTACAACATCAAATCAGTTTGCTATAGTAGAGACCTTACTAAACAACAAATCATCATTTAGTGCACGCTTAAGCAGAACTGGAGAGGTAGGACAATTAAAATGGGATGAAATAAGTTTTGAATACGCCGAATTGACCGATATTCCACGACACGTAAGTGTAAGTCAAGGCGATACAGTAGTAACAAGCGGTTATTCCACAATCTTCCCAAAAGATATAATGATTGGAATAGTAGAAAAAGCAACTCTTACTGAATCGGATGCTACGTACAATATCAGGGTAAAACTTGCCACGAACTTTAAAAATATAAGATACGTAAAAGTCATCAAAAACAATAACTATGATGAAATAGAAGATATAAGCCAACACATGGAAAATTAAGATATCAATGAATAGAATTACTGAAAATATATTGCGTTTTGTTGTTACCATACTTCTTCAAGTATTGGTTATCAATAATATACAATATATACCGTTATGCACACCATATATTTACATCCTTTTTTTGATATGCCTGCCAGTTGAATTACCACGCTGGGGCGACTTACTAATTGGCTTTTTCACCGGATTATTGATGGACATATTTTGTAGCACTTTGGGCATACATACTTTTGCTTGTACAGCATTATGCTATTTTAGATATCTTTCAATCAGATGGTTTGTTGATAATGTAGATCGTGTTCAAGGCACACCTTCTTCTAAATCGTTTTTCAATATCGTTTCGTACATAAAATACGTAGTAACACTGGTACTTATTCATCATGGCTGTACAATTTTACTTGATGCTTTTACTCTACACCATTTTTGGTGGACAGCACTACAAATAATAGTTAGTTCACTTATTACAATAGCAATTATGCTTGTGTATGATATTCTAAAGCAGTAGATTTATGCTCAACGATGCAGGATATAATAAACACTATGTGATAATGGGCATCGTCATTTTAGTGATGTCCACTTATATCATGCGAATGTGTAGTCTTCAAATAAAAGACAATGAATTTAACCAAGTCGAAAACGCTATAATCAAACAAACTATTTACCCTCAACGTGGATTACTATACGATAGAAACGGTAAATTATTGGTATATAACGAACCCGCTTATGACGTAATGCTCATAATGCGAGAAATGAATAAAAAAGATCCAAATACAAAAGAATATATCTACAAATTTGATACACTTGCCTTTTGCCAAATTTTATCTATTGACACCACATTCTTCAATGAAAGAGTAAAGACAATCAAACAAAGCCGAGGGTATTCTCCTAATATTCCACAAGTATTTCTCACACAATTGCAAAGCGAAAATATAGCCACTTTGCAAGAACTATTATTCAAATTTCACGGTGTATATATACAAAATCGTATGATAAGAAATTATACTTATCCATACGCAGCGCATGTTTTAGGTAGCATTGGAGAAGTATCGCAAGAAGATATCAATAATGATAACTACTACGCAAGCGGCGATTATTCAGGTAGAGATGGTATTGAAAAGACCTACGAAAAGGATTTAAGAGGAATAAAAGGAGCGCGATACTTGATGCGTAATAATAAGGGCGTTATTCAAGGTTCGTACAAAAATGGTGAAAATGACATTCTCTCAATAGCAGGCAAAGACATATATCTTACAATAGACATTGAATTACAAGCATTTGCAGAAAAAATGTTAGAAGGTAAAGTAGGTAGTGCCGTAGCAATTGAACCTTCAACAGGCGAGATATTAGCATTGGTATCAAACCCTACATGGGATCCGCAACTGATGGTTGGTAGGATGCGAAATAAGACATTCAGCGAATTGAGTGCAGATCCTACTGAACCACTATTTAATAGAGCAATATCAAGTACATATCCTCCAGGTTCGACATTCAAAACATTACAAGCACTTGTAGCCTTACAAGAAGGCGCAATAACAGAAAACACATATTTTCCATGCAACGGGCCCGGGTCTGTTCCTATCAGTTGTACTCACCACCATGGTTCACCAAATAGTTTGCTGCGCGGAATAGAACAGAGTTGTAATCCATATTTTTGGTACGTCTATAAAGAATATTTGGAAAAAAACGGGTATGGTAAAGAAAACGAAAAATTTAGGGCACAGTATAACAAATGGCGTAAAGCAATGCAAGGCTTTGGATTGGCGCAAGCGTTTGAAGATAGTGATATAGGCAAACATGGTACAGGAGGAATATATAGAGAGGAAAGTTATAACAAACAATATGGTAAAACAGGATGGTATGCTTTAACTATTCGTTCAAACTCCATAGGACAAGGTGAAGTTACTGTAACACCTCTTCAAATGGCAAATTACACTGCGGCAATAGCCAACGAGGGTTATTATATTACACCGCATCTAAACCATGCAGACTCGATGAAAACGCATATTCACAAAACAGGTGTTGATTCAACCTATTTTCCGATAGTTAAAGAAGGTATGCACTTGGTTATGGTAAACGGAACAGGTAGGCATCATGCTGTGCCTGGAATTGAAATATGCGGCAAAACAGGTACTGCACAGACTGGAAAAAATCAGTCTGATAATGCCCTTTTCATCGCATTTGCTCCAAAAGATGATCCTAAGATTGCAGTAGCAGTTGTAGTTGAACATTGCGGTTTCGGTGCTACATGGGCAGCACCTATAGGAACACTTATGATTGAAAAATACCTAAATGATACTTTATCGACAGCACATCAATATAAATACGATGAGTACTGCAAAAGAGTAACTAACCAAAACGTTGTTAAACGACTTCGCAAAACAGAGTAAAGTATGGCAAGGAATCAAAGCACATGGCAAGCATTAGATAAATGGACACTATTGATGGTAATTATTATTGCCATTTTTGGTTGGATGAACATATATGGGGCATCATATAATCCTGATTCAGCCAATTCATCGATGTTTGACATTAGTAATTTTGCAGGTAAGCAATTTATTTGGATTATAACTTCAATATTGTTAGCCACTATTACTCTTATCATTGACCGACGGGCATACGAATATTTAGCATATTTTCTTTATGCCTTAACCATTATATTACTTCTCGTAACTTCTATTATTGCTCCTGAAGTAAAAGGTTCGAAGTCTTTTATTGAATTTGGCTCTTTTAGATTTCAGCCAGCAGAATTTTCTAAATTTGTGATTGCACTGACTCTTGCAAAATATATGGGGCGAGACGAGTACAAACTCAAATCATGGAAAGATATGATTGTACCTGTACTGCTTGTTCTTGTACCTATGTTTATAATCATGGTACCACAAAACGAAACAGGTTCAGCACTAATACTTACATCTTTCATATTTATGTTTTATAGGGAAGGAATGTCCGGCTACGTATTACTAACTATATTTATAGCAGTAGTTTGCGCAGTTATATCAATAAAATATAGTATGATACCACTCAGTTTTGGTATAGGTAATTATGGTATTTTTTCTTGTATGCTAATAATTCTACTTGTAGAAATACTATTTCTGATAATAAGAGAAAATCAGATGGCTGATGCATTATGGCTAATAGGAGGAATAGTTGTATTTTTCGGTATATGTTTATTAGTCAATATATGGCATAAAGTAAACTTTAACAGAATGTCAATGTTAGCAGTTGGATTAAGCACAATATACCTACTTATTATTGCTTACAAACAAAAACTGAACGAAATAGGTATTCTTGTAATTTTTAGTCTATTTATGGTTGGCTACTGCTATAGTTGCAATTTTGCCTTCGATAAATTATTACAACCACACCAGAAAAACCGTATTGAGGAACTACTTGGAATTATTGACGACCCTTCAGGTATAGGTTATAACACATATCAATCAAAAATTGCTATAGCAACAGGCAGAATAACAGGTAAAGGTTTTACTAAGGGTACGCAGACTCAAATGAAATACGTACCTGAACAACATACTGACTTTATATTCAGTACAGTTGGCGAAGAGTGGGGATTTATAGGTGGTGCAGGACTAATAATTTTGTACACTCTGCTTATATTACGCTTAATCAAAATGTGCGAAAGACAGCGCAACAAATTTAGTAGAATATATGGCTACGGCGTTGTCGGAATTTTATTTCTACACGTGGCTATAAACATAGGTATGGCTGTTGGATTACTTCCGGTTATCGGTATTCCTTTACCTTTTTTTAGTTACGGTGGCTCATCATTATGGGGATTTACTATACTGCTCTTTATATTTTTGAAATTAGACACAGATAGGGTTAACGAATTATAAATAAAAAGATGAAATTTGAATACGATATAATAGTAGTTGGCGCAGGACACGCAGGATGTGAAGCAGCATGCGCTGCAGCAAATATGGGGTCAAAAACACTGCTCATAACTATTGATATGAACAAAATAGCCCAAATGAGTTGCAATCCGGCAGTCGGAGGCATAGCGAAAGGTCAAATAGTTAGAGAAATTGATGCTTTAGGCGGACAAATGGGAATAGTGACAGATAAAAGCGCTATACAATTCAGAATGTTAAATAAGTCGAAAGGGGCTGCAATGTGGAGTCCAAGAAGCCAAAGCGATAGGAAAAGATTTATAGATGAATGGACTAAAATAGTAAGTACAACAGATAATTTATATATATGGCAAGATACTGTTAATCAACTAATTATAGAAAATAATAGGATAAAAGGAGTTAAGACACAATTGGGAGTTGAATTTAAGTCACGGGCAGTAATATTAACCAATGGAACATTTCTAAACGGACTACAACATTTTGGACGCACACAAATTCACGGTGGTCGAATATCAGAACCGGCATCATACGGGATAACTGAGCAATTAAAAAACATAGGATTTACCGCATCAAGAATGAAAACCGGCACTCCGTGCAGAATAGATGCAAGAAGCGTTGATTTTAGCCAAATGACGGAACAAATAGGAGAAAACGACTTTCATAAATTTTCATATCTTCCAGAAGTAAAAAGACAACTTAAGCAAATGAGTTGCTGGATAACTTATACAAATTTGCTGACTCATGAAGAACTACGCAAAGGACTGTCAGAATCACCACTATATAATGGTCAAATTAAAAGCATTGGACCAAGATATTGTCCAAGTATAGAAACAAAAATTGTTACTTTTGCAGATAAAGAAGCGCATCAATTATTTATTGAACCTGAAGGCGTTGACTCAATTGAATATTATGTTAATGGTTTTTCAAGTAGTTTACCATTGAATATTCAACTATCTGCATTACAGACAGTTAAAGGATTAGAGCATGTACAATTATATCGCCCCGGGTATGCTATTGAATACGACTTTTTTGATCCAACACAATTACATCATACATTAGAAACAAAGATTATAGAAAATTTATTCTTTGCTGGGCAGATAAATGGAACTACCGGATACGAAGAGGCAGCTGGTCAAGGACTGATAGCAGGAATAAATGCGCACTTAAAAATAAACAATCTACCATCATTTACATTAAATAGAGATGAAGCATATATAGGAGTGCTGATTGATGATTTAGTAACAAAAGGGGTAGATGAACCATACAGAATGTTTACCTCAAGAGCAGAATACAGAATATTGTTGCGTCAAGACAACGCCGATGAGAGACTTACAAAAAGGAGTTACGAAATAGGACTTGCTAAGCAAGAAAGAAAACAACTATTAGATGAAAAAGAACAAATTAAATTGAGTATAATTGATTTTATGCAAAACTACTCAGTCAAAGCAAAAGACATAAATAATTTTCTAATTCAAAATGGTTCACAAGAACTTAATCACGGCTGTAAACTAATAGATATATTAAGCCGACCACAAATAAATATATGGTCAATAACCGATGAAATCGGAGAATTAAGACAACAAATAGAAACAATAGGAGAAAGAAAAGAAGAAATAGCAGAGAGCGTAGAAATAGAAATAAAATACAAAGGATATATTGAAAGAGAAAAACAAGCAGCAATAAAACTAAATAAATTTGAAAACATCCGATTAAAAGGTCGAATTGATTATAATAGTTTACAATCAATATCAACTGAAGCACGACAGAAATTAACTCGTATTAATCCGGAAACAATAGGACAAGCTTCAAGAATACCCGGTGTATCACCAAATGATATAAATGTACTATTAGTTTTATTAGGCAGATAAATAAACTTATAAAAAATATGAACGAACAAGAAATTAAAAAAATTATTCGTAATGTTCCAAATTTTCCAAAAGAAGGAATATTATTTAAAGACTTAACTACTGCTTTTATAGAGCCTGAATGTATAAATTGGTTTGTAGATAAAATATCAGAAAACTATAAAGATAAAGGTATAACAAAAGTATTAGGAATAGAAAGTAGGGGATTTATAATTGGAGCACTTGCAGCAAAAGAATTGCATGCCGGGTTTGTACCAATAAGAAAAAAAGGTAAATTACCAGCCGAAGTAGTTGAAATAACTTATCAAAAAGAATATGGAATAGATACTATTCAAATTCATAAAGATGCTATCAATTCTGAAGATATAGTTTTAATACATGATGATTTATTAGCAACAGGTGGAACTATGGAAGCAGCAGTGCAATTAGTAAAACAAATGGGAGTAAAAAAAATATATGTTAATTTTTTAGTCGAATTAACAGACTTAAAAGGTAAAAATAATATTTCAAAAGATACAGAAATAATATCATTTATTAAATTTTAATTTAAAGTTTCACGTGAAACAATAATTATTATAGTAGTTTCACGTGAAACTTTATTTTTTTTTATATGAAAATAAATAAAGAAAATATCAAAATAATTTTAAGTAATATACCAGAAAAGCCTGGTGTATATCAATATTTTGATAAAAATGGTATAATAATATATGTTGGAAAAGCGAAAAATTTAAAAAGAAGAATAAATTCATATTTTAATAGAGAACACGAATCAATTAAAACAAATATATTAGTAAAAAATATAGCCGAGTTAAAATATACAGTTGTTAATTCTGAACAAGATGCTTTTATACTTGAAAATAATTTAATAAAGCAATATAAACCTAAATATAATATATTATTAAAAGATGGAAAAACATACCCCTATATATGTATTAGTAGAGAACCTTTTCCAAGAGTTTTTAAAACTCGCGAATATATAAAAAATGGTTCAGAATACTTCGGACCATATACATTTGGATACGCATTAGATATGGTTTTACAAATAATACATGAATTATATCCAATTAGAACTTGTAAACAACTTATAACAGATGAAGGTATAGATAAAGGTAAATATAAAGTATGTTTAGAGTATCATATAAACAGATGTAGTGGAGTTTGCGAAAGATTGCAAAGCAGAGTAGAATATAATGAAATGATCGATGAAATTCGTAAAATAATTAAAGGTGACGCTAACGAAATAAGTAAAAAACTACAACTTCAAATGCAAGAACTGGCACATCAATTAAAATTTGAAGAGGCAGAAAAAATAAAACAAAAATACATAGCATTAGAACAATTCAGAAGTAAATCAGAAATAGCAAATCTTAAAACAAAAGATGCAGATATTTTTGGATACGAAGAAGATGAAACAAGTGCATACATATCAATGCTAAAAATACACAATTCATCAATAATAGGAAGTTTAATAATCGAATATAAAAAAAATATAGACGAACCAAAAGAAGAAATATTGAGTACAGCAATAGTAGAATTACGAAAACAATTAGATAGTAAATCACATGACATATATGTTCCATTTATGCCGGAATTTATCGATGAAAATTTTAAAATAACCATTCCACAGAGAGGCGATGCATATCACGTTTTGCAACTTGCAATAAATAACGTAAAACAATACAAAATAGATAAACTAAAAAGAGATGATAAATTAAATCCAGAGCAAAGAAATATAAGACTTTTAGAAAAACTTCAAAAGGTTCTACAATTAGACAAACTACCACTTACAATAGAATGTTTTGATATTTCTAATATAATGGGACAAGATGCAGTAGCAGGATGCGTGGTATTTAAAAATTCAAAACCAAGCAAACAAGACTATAGAAAGTATAATATAAAAACAGTAGAAGGCGCTGATGACTACGCATCGATGAAAGAAGTAGTTTACAGAAGATATTCGAGAATGATTGAAGAAAAACTTGAACTACCTAACCTCATTATTGCAGATGGCGGAATAGGTCAAATGAATGCTATTAGAGAAATAATAGTAAATGAACTGAAAATAAATATACCAATAGCCGGATTGAAAAAAAATGAAAAACATAGAACATCAGAACTATTATTTGGTTTTCCTCCGGCAGTAATTTCTATAGATCCAAGAGATGAATTATTTAAATTTCTAACTCAAATACAAGATGAAGTTCATAGATACGCAATCACATTTCATAAAAGTAAATCAAGCAAACGACAAACTCATTCTGAACTTGACGAAATAAAAGGAATAGGCAAAATAACAAAAAAATCACTAATAAAAGCATTTAAAAGCGTAAAACGCGCTAAAAGTGCAAGTATAGATGAATTAGAAAAAATAATTGGAAAGTCCAGAGCATCAATAGTTTACAACTATTTTCACGGTAAATAAACTCAACGAGAATCGAAAATTTTAATATAACTGATAAGTTGGTAAGAAAAATTTAAGTATGAAAGAGCAAATAATATTTAAATTAAGAAATGGTGATGATTTCATACCATTGATAGGATTGTTAAAAACTACAAATTTAGTAGAATCAGGTAGTGAAGCACAACAGGTAGTAATAGAAGGAAAGGTAATGAGAAACGGAGAAGTAGAACTACGTAAACGTGCAAAGATACGTAGTGGAGAAGAAATAGAATTTCAAAATACAATAATCAAGGTAATATAATTATGGAGATAAAATACAATATTGAAGAAATAGAGAAAGTAGCAAAAACTTTTGTAGAACAGATAGGAGAAAATACAGTTTTTGCATTTAATGGTTCAATGGGAGCAGGTAAAACAACATTTATAAAAGCTGTATGCGAAATATTAGGTGTCGAAGAGGTTATAAATAGCCCTACATTTGCTATAGTAAACGAATATGAAACTGATAGAGGGAATATAATATACCACTTTGATTGCTACCGACTTAAAAATATACAAGAAGCATTAAATCTTGGAGCAGAGGAATATTTATACAGTGGAAATTTATGCTTTATAGAATGGGCACAAAATATAGAACATATACTTCCAGAATCTACTAAAATGGTAGATATTACTATTATTGACGATAAAAATAGAGTAATTAAGTGGTAATAAATAAATTAAATTGCTATTTTAAATGACTTATTATCAATAACTAATATATACATACCTTTATCTAATGCTATAGTTAAATCATCAGTAAAAGTACTATAAATTTTCAGTCCGGTAAGAGTATAAATTATTATATTAGCAAAAGTAATATTTTTTACGTTTAGAGCGTTATTTTCAATAGATATGATAGAATTATTATCATTTTCATTTTGAAGTGCTGTAGAGGCTTTAAATTGCGAAAATTTGAGATTATCTATTTGAAGACCTTTACCAAAATTACTATCAGTTTTTAAAATACGAAATCTTGCATCTTTACCTTGTAAATTTAATGAATATCTATAGAGTGTCATTCCATTGGTAGTGGACTTAACAGTTGGATTTACTTCAACATTAGAAATAAAATCACTCCAAGTATTACCATTATCAGAACTTATTTGAATAGAAAAAGATAATTTATAATTTGGATAATCTTCATAATTACCTGCCCAAAATTCTAATTCGCCAATACCATTTTCAGGTTCAGATATAAGTTCTATATATGCATTTTCATTTCTTAAAGAAACTGCTAAATCATCCCATTTAGGTTTACCATTATCAATAATTCCATTATTTAATTGATACTGATAAATAAGCATATCGTCATAACTATAGCCGTCATTATAATAACGACTAAAAGTTCCTCCTTGCCATTTATCATCTGTATTAAAAGGAATAAACTCTGAATATTCATAAGGTTTGTTATTTTTTGAAGAAGTTAAACCCTTTTCAAAATCTTCAGTATATGTCCAAATATTAGCATCGTTAATTGGATTAAGATCTAAAACTTGAAATTCGTAGATTTTCTTTATACCATCAAGACCATTATACATTTCATGAGAACCATAGAAAATAAAGGGTTTTCGCCAGTATTCTGGATGCACGTCAAGACCAAAACCTTCCATAAGAACAGTAGTAGGAAATTGTAAAACTAAACAGTTATTTATATCGTACTCATTTGGTGAATCGGCTAAAATATATACATAACCTAAAAACGATGGCGTGCTTAAATATCCATTACTAATAGGGGACATTTCATAGAACAATTTATTGTTAGAATTTGATTGAAATTCGCCCACAACGTAACCCAAGACATAATACTTATCGGTAGAACTTATTTTTTGTGCTTTCATTTCTTTTACTGAAAATGGAGACTCTTTAGTTCCATTGCCTGCAAAAATAAAAATAGATAAAATAAGGAAAAGAAAAAAAGTGAACAAACGATTCATAATATAAAAAAATATATACTTTTTTAATAAATAATTTAATATATTTATTAGATTGTTGAAAGTGTTGATAAGTTAATTTTATTAGAATAACTATTTGTTTTATAGTAATTTATATTTTGTCAATATTGTTAATAAGTATGTTTGATAACTATTTCATAACTTTTATTTTATTTTGAAAACTTTATCAACAGATTTGTTAAAAGAAAATCTACAACTTATCAACATAGTTATTAACTATTACATCCACTTTTTAATTTTAAATATAACTAAAACGAAAAGTGTAAATATAACCATAAGTGCTAATGCCATCCAAAATCCCCAAAATCCCGGCAGAGTAAGTCCAGGCATTTCAGGGAAGTTCATTCCATAGGCACTTGCAATGAGAGTAGGTGGTAGGAAAACTATATTTACAACTGTAAATATCTTGATTATTTTATTTTGTTCTATATTAACCAAACCTAAGAATGTATCTTGCAGGTAGTCAAGTCGATCAAAACTAAATTTAGTATATTCAAAGAGTGAATTTATATCTTTAATAATCATAGTAAGTCGAGGTTGCAGTTCGCGTGGAAAAAAGTCGCATTTAAGCATATTACTTACCACACGCTGTTTGTCCATTATGTTTTGTCGTATGATAGTTACTTTTTCTTGTAAGTTCTTAATTTCCACGAGCAAATCTTCGTCAACGTGTTCAGATGCTTCATTGATTTTACCTGAAAGAGAAGTGATAGAATCTGTTGTATCCTCAATCATATCTGCATCATATTCAACACGAGTTTCTAATAGACTTGTAAGGACGTGAAAGCCGGTAGGATAATTTTTAGAGTTGACAAACATTTTTTTAACAGTTTCGTCAAAACTGCCTAATTCTGATCCTCTAACTGACACTAAAATACCATTTTTAACGATAAATGATACGGGTTCGACTTCGAAAGAATTTTTTAAGAAGTTAGAGTTGGCTACTATTGAGTCGTCAGTCTGAATATATCGACTTGACATCTCGATTTCCTCCATTTCTTCGTCTTCTTGAATATATATTTTAAGAAAGTCCTCAAGTTGACTTTCAATATCTTCAGTAACGTCAAGTAAATCAATCCAGATGATATTTTTTTTGTCTATCTGATTAAGAATATCCAGTGTTTTTGATATTTTTATTTTCTTTGTATCTTGGTAAAAGATTCTTAACTCTCCCATTTTTTTTAATGTATTATAACCTATTGAGGTTTGTTTAATGAATTAGAAATGTTGTTAGTCAGTTCTATAAAATCGTCAACTGACAATTGTTCCGGTCGCTTATCAAAAATTTTGTCTTTCATTAGCGGATTATCTTTACCTATAAGCGATTGTAAAGAATTCCGCATCTGCTTTCGACGTTGATTAAATGCTGTTTTAACAATCGTTTTGAAAAGTGATTCGTCGCAATCTAATTGTTGTCTGTTATTTCTTCTTAATCTGACGACAGCTGATTTTACTTTAGGAGGAGGATTAAAAACATTTTCATTGACAGTAAATAGATATTCGATATCGTAGTATGCTTGAAGTAAGACACTTAAAATGCCATATTGTTTTTTTCCAGGTTTAGAAGCAATACGTTCAGCCACTTCTTTTTGAATCATTCCGCTGCACAAAGGTATTTGTTCACGATATTCGAGGAGTTTAAAAAATATCTGGCTGGATATGTTATATGGATAATTTCCGATAAGGCAAAAATTCTGATTACCAAATATATCTTTAAGATTGATTTTTAGAAAATCTCCTTCTATGAGGTTGAGTTGTGGATAATTGATTTTTAGATATTTGACAGATTCTCGATCTAATTCTATTGCTGTAAGTTGAATGAGTGGATTTTGGAGCAAGAATTGTGTCAACACACCCATTCCTGGTCCAATTTCAAGCACTTGTATATTTTCTTGAGATACAATAATGCTTTCTGCTATCTGTTGGGCAACACCTAAATCTTTCAGAAAGTGTTGACCCAGCGATTTTTTTGGTCTTACTTGATTCATCTTGATGATAGTCGTCCATATAAAGAGTTGTTACATTTAGCAATGCAAAAGTACTGCTTTTTTTCTAAAATTCAAAATAATTATTGATTTAAGCGGCATTTTTGGCTTATATTATTGCAGAAAGCGAAAAAAATAGTAACTTTGCACTATATTTAACTTTTAATTTTGTCATGGCACAGCATAATGATTTAGGAAAACGAGGGGAGCAGTTGGCTTTTGAATTTCTTAAAGACAAGGGTTATAAGATTATTGCCCGTAATTGGAAATTAGGCAAGTATGAGATAGATATAATTGCTCAATATGAAAATGAAATTGTTTTTGTTGAAGTAAAGACTCGTTCAACCGATTATTTTGGTAATCCTGAGGATGCGGTTGATTATCGTCGTCAGTGCCGAATGACTAATGCCGCTGATGCGTATTTACGATATACTAAAAGTGATTTTGAACCGCGCTTTGATATAATTTCAATCATTTTAAATGATAGCCAGACAACTATAGATCATATTGAGGATGCTTTTCCGCCTGTAGCATATTACTATTAGAAAAAATTCCATTATGAAAAAGTTACTTATTAAAATTGGCAACGTAATAACAAGGATAATAGATTTTTTTTATCCTCCATTTAGTAAAATTTTCACACCGCAGTTGTTTCGTTATGCAGCTTGTGGAGGTGGAAATATGTTGTTAGATTGGTTGTTATACTTTATATTTTATAATTTTGTTGTAGGTCATGAAAATGTAGAATTAGGTTTTATTACTCTGACTCCGCATATTGCAACGCTTTGTATTGTTTTTCCAATTACATTACTTACAGGTTTTTATCTTAATAAATATGTTACATTTACACAGTCATCGGTTAGAACTCATAGACAATTATTGCGATATGTATCAATAGTAATAGTTAATCTTGCAATTAACTATTTCGGATTGAAACTTTTAGTTGAAATTATAGGTATTTGGCCTACAATTTCCAAAGTAATGGTAACATTGATAACTGTGGTGATAAGTTATTTTAGTAGTAAGTATTATTCATTTAGAAAGTAATGTTTAAACATAAGCGCATATTATCAGTTGTTCTATTTGTTTTGTCATGGGGATATTTAGTTTTTAAGTTTTCTACCTATGATGAATATGCCTTATTGTTTAGCAATCTTTCTTCACTTCCAACAATAAACTATTTTTTTTTATTTATAGTTCTGCTACTTATGCCATTAAATTTATGGCTTGAGGTATATAAATGGCATACTTCAGTTAATTTGATTAGCAACCAGACTTTCAGTCAATCCTTTAGTCAAGTAATTTTAGGTAATGCGGGAGCATTTATTACTCCATATAGAATAGGAGAATATCCGTCAAGAGCATATTATTTGGATAATAAAGACTTATTTTTATCTGCTATAGTACTTGGATACATAGGAACATTAGCATTGGAAATCATAAATGTTGGTGTTGGATTGCCTGCATCGTTGTTTTATTTTATAGATTCAGATATGTTTGTTATAGTATCAACATACATTTTAATTTTTATATTGTTTGTTGTTTTCTTTATTTTTTTACCTGATTTTTCAAATATATTAGGGCGGCGAAAATTCAAGCAGCAGCAGTCTGTTCAAGTAATAGAGATGCTTAAGAATTTGACTACATCTTTTTTATTCAAATTGATTCTTTTAAGTTTATTGAGATATTTAGTTTATACGATTCAATTATATTTGATATTGAAATTTTTTGCTGTTGATATATCAATTCTTCAGGCATTAGTTGCCATACCGACCTACTATATGCTTGTTTCAATAACTCCGTCATTGCCTATTGCAGATGCAGCGATACGTGGTTCATGGGGAATATTGGTTTTTCAGGCATATACTTATAGTGTGCCAAGTATAGCCTTTGCTACTTTATTTTTATGGCTTATCAATATTGTTTTACCTCTTATTGCTGTTCCGTTTGTAAAAAAGTAGTTGAATTTCTTATTTTTTCAGTTTTGTTGCAATTAAAAGGTAAAATAGTGCAGTTCGTCAAAAAAAAATTTTTATTTGAATTATTATTTGTAATTTTGCGACTTAAATAAGTTTAATTGATATATTTCTGCAAATAACTAAAAATATAATATCATGACATTAACATTTCAAATCAATTATCGTGCCCAATGGGGGCAAAATTTATGTGTTATCGGTTCATGTCCAAATCATTTAGAGTGGACTGAAAGAGAACCCCTTATTCTTAAATGTCAGGGTACTGATTTTTGGACTATAACAGTTCCTGTTACAGCCTTTTCAGGTGTTTTTTCTTATAAATATGCGGTTCTGAATGAGGATGGCAGTTTGTGGTACGAAGATGGTAAACCTCGTAATGTTAGTATTGATAAGAATGATAATAACACGGTGTTGCGTGATTTTTGGCAAGCAGACGACTATGAGAAATCTTTTCTTTCTACAGCCTTTCAGAAGAGTTTGTTCAGACGTCATTCTACGGTAGCGAAGAAAAAGAAGTCGTCAACAAAAGTGTCTTCAAAATCAGAGCAATTGTTAGCAAATATTTCACTGTCTATTCATTTGCCTCAAATACTTCCAAATCAAGGTGTTGCTGTTTTAGGTGATGCAGAAGTATTAGGTTGTTGGGATGCAGATCATAAACTTCTGATGAATGATAGCGAATTTCCTGTTTGGAAAGTTGAGTTTCAAATTCCAGCAGATACGATAGTTGAATATAAATATGCCATATATGATTTACTAACCGGAAAGATAGTAGATCTTGAGTATGGTGAAAATCGTATGATATGGGGAGTTAAACGCGAACAACGAATATGTATCAACGATCGTTCTTTCCGGCGGACTCAACCACGTTGGAAAGGAGCAGGTGTGGCAGTACCTGTCTTTTCGCTCCGTACTGACGATGATTTTGGTGTAGGTGAGTTTCTTGATTTGAAAAAATTTGCAGATTGGGCAGCCAAGACAGGTCAAAAAATGATTCAGACTTTGCCTATCAATGATACTACTTTATATCATACCAATCGTGATTCATATCCTTACAATGCTGTTTCAGTTTTTGCTCTAAATCCTATCTATATCAATATTGAGCAAGTTGGAAAGTTGAAGGCTGCATTGCTTCGTGAATACAAGAAGACTCAAAAAGAGTTTAATGCTAAATCATTTAGTGATTATCAGGTAGTTGCAGATGAAAAAATGAAGTATCTGCGTCTGCTTTTTGAGCAAGAAAAAGATAAGTGTTTTTCGTCAGCCGAATACAAAACATTCTTTAAGAAAAACGAAGAATGGCTTGTTCCTTATGCTGCTTTTTGCTACTTGCGCGATAAATACGGCACTCCTCATTTTATTGATTGGCCTCAATATTCTCATTATGATGCGGAGCAGATAAAACAATTGGCAAAGGATAATGACGATGTAGCATTATATTGTTTCATTCAATTCCATTTAGATAAGCAACTTTCAGAAGCAGTGGAATATGCCCATTCTATAGGAGTGGCAATGAAAGGTGATATTCCAATAGGTATTTCTCCTGATTCTGTAGATGCTTGGACTAATCCGGAATTATTTAATCTTGATGCGCAGGCAGGTGCTCCACCTGATGATTTTTCAATAAGTGGTCAGAATTGGGGTTTTCCTACTTATAATTGGGATGTGATGGAGCAAGATGGTTTCCGTTGGTGGAAACGCCGTTTTACTAAAATGGCGGACTATTTTGATGCTTATCGTATTGACCATATTCTTGGATTTTTCCGTATTTGGCAAATGCCGCCAGACGCTGTTTGGGGATTGACAGGGCATTTTTCACCTGCTTTGCCATATTCGATGCAAGATTTATGGAATATGGGCATATCGGTTGATGAAGATCGTCTTGTTAAGCCATATATACGTTCCAATTTCTTAGGTGATGTATTTGGTTGTGATGTTGAATATGCCAAGGAGAATTTCTTGTTAACCAATGATGGCTATGTATATTATTTCCGTCCTGAATTTGATACACAACGCAAGGTAGAGAAATACTTTGAAGGCAAGACTGATGCTCGCAGTGTAAATCTGCGAGATGGATTGCTTTATTTGCACTGTGAAGTACTATTTGTACGAGATCAGAAAAATGGTTGGGGTCTTCACCCACGCATTGCCTTGTATCAGTCTCATTCATACGCTGAACTTCCTGATGATATCAAACACCGTGTATATGAACTTCATAACGACTATTTCTATCGTCGTCATACAGATTTTTGGTGGCAATCAGCGATGCGCAAATTGCCGGCACTGATATCGGCTACTGATATGCTTGTGTGTGGAGAAGATCTTGGTATGGTGCCTGAATGTGTACCTGATGTGATGCATCGTTTGCAGATATTGTCGTTGGAGATTCAGCGTATGCCAAAGGATCCGCATTTAGAGTTTGCTCACCCTGCCGATGCTCCATATTTGAGTGTATGTACAACAGGTACTCATGATATGAATCCGTTGCGTGCATGGTGGGAAGAGGATTATTCTGTTACACAACGATTCTACAATAGTCAGATGGGTTGGTGGGGCGAAGCTCCAAAAGAATGTACGCCTGAAATAGTATCTTTTATTATCAATCAGCACATGTATTCGCCTGCAATGTGGGTTATTTTACCTCTTCAAGATTATATGGGAATAGACGCTAATGTGCGTCATGCTGATGCTAATGCCGAGCGTATCAATGTGCCAGCCAATCCACGTCATTTTTGGTGTTATCGTATGCATTTACGTGTAGAAGATCTGATTGCAAATGATGAATTCTGCAAGCATGTGTGCGACCTTGTAAAACCAAGATTATAGTTTTTAAATCGTATTGATGTAAGTCGGACAAATGCTAATTTGTCCGACTTTTTTAATTTCTTTTTTAAAAAAAGTGTGAATAGTTGCAAAATATAAAAAAATTAACTAATTTTGCGGCTCGATGATTAGTACAAAAAAAGATACTACATTGATTTTTATTAACTTTTAAATTTTTATGATTATGGTTGCATCAGATTTAGTAAAAGAATGGTTATCAAGTGAAGGCTATAAAGCCACTATTGATGGAGATGGTGATGTAAAATTTAAGTATCAAGGTTTACCAATGTGGGCTACCACAGATGAAAATGATAAACTTTTTTTGCGTATTATAATGCCCGGTATTTATCAAGTCAGCGATGATAGAGGCAAGGTATTAGAGATTATGAATCAAATCAATATGGATTTGAAGATTATCAAATGCTTTGTTGTAGAGGATAAAGTATGGTTATCAGTTGAAATGTTTGTTGATTCAAGTCCTGAAATCGAAGACTTTTTTGAACGTTGCTTAGATATTCTTGTAGCAGCATTTGAAAAGTTTAGACAAGAGATAAATAAATAAACTCATTGTAATATGGCACTGCTTAATATCTCAGAAAAAGTTGGTCAATATACTGTACAAAGTTTGATAAAATCAAATCTTTATACTGAAACATATCGTGTTGAAGATATCAATCAGACTCCATTTTTTTTGAAGTTATTCAATTTGAAAAAAATGCCGAATGTCCTTATTGATTTCAATACTAAGATAGTAAAAGAAATTCAGTATAGTAGCAGTTTAGACCATAAGAACTTGCTTAATTTTATTGAGCATGGAGTTTTAGAAAAAGACGAGGGTCAGTGTCAATATTATGTAACATCTTATCTGACAGGTTCTATACTGTCAGATAAGATTGCTTGTGAAGGTAAGTTGTCTGAAAATGAGGCTTTAAATATATTCAAGTCTATCCTTTCAGGTCTTAACTATTTGCATACTTTATCGCCATCGATATGTCATAATGATCTTGACCCGAGCAATGTGATGATTACTGATATCAAGGATTCCGAGGCAGAGATTATTGATTTTGGTCATTTATCGGAGCGTTGTAGTGGTAATGCGTGGTTTAATACGTCTGATTTAGATGTACATTACCATGCAAATGAAACTATGGTAGGAGTGTTTGATGAACAAGGCGATTTATTTTCTGCTTGTGCTGTTTTATATTCTATGCTTTCCGGTTTAACGCCTTGGAATGATGTCTCTATAGATCAGGATAATGATTATCGCTCTAATATGATGGTGTTGAAAAAATTTCGCAAATCTAATAAATTAGACATTGATAGTCTGCAAGTTAGTGATAAAACGAAATTTATATTGCATAAAGGTTTAGAACACAATGTGGTAGATCGTTTTACGTCAGTTGGGCAAATATTGGAGATATTAGAGTCAACAGAATCGAATGATAATAAAAAAGAAGAATCAGAGCATCAGACATCAGCGAGATATAGTGACCAACGACGTGATGACCCTAATTATGTTGAGTTTGAGATTAAAAAGGGAGCCGGAAAAGGTTTTGAGGATATAGCCGGAATGTCCGAACTCAAGCAGAATATGGAGGAGCAATTCTTATTTGTTATTACTCATAAAGAAATAGCTCAAGAGTATAGGCTGACACCACCTAATGGTTTGTTGCTTTATGGTCCTCCGGGTTGTGGAAAGACTTTTTTTGCTGAAAAATTTGCCGAACAGGCAGGTTTTAATTACGTGATAGTAAAGTCATCAGATTTGGCAAGTTCGTATATTCATGGAACTCAAGAAAAGATAAAGCAGTTGTTCGATGTAGCGGCAAAAAATGCTCCTATAATAGTTTGCTTCGATGAATTTGACGCTTTGGTTCCTGATCGTACTCAGTTGGGTGATTCTTATTCCAAAGAGGTTAATGAATTTTTGTCGCAGATGAATAATTGTTCGCAACGTGGTATATTTATAATAGCCACGAGCAATCGTCCGGACAAAATTGACCCTGCAGTGTTGCGAACAGGTCGAGTTGATAAGTCGGTGTACGTTCCATTGCCTGATTATGAGGCTCGACGAGAAATGTTTAACATATATCTTGATGGACGTCCGATTGAAGATGGAATAGATATCAACTCATTAGCCACACAAACAGAAGGTTATATTGCAAGCGATATTGCTTATATAGTTAATGATGCTGCAACAATAGCCGCTTATTCACGAATAAAAATATCTCATTCCTTGTTGGAAAAATCAATTCATAATACACATCCATCTTTACGCCCTGATAGCATTAAAGTCTATGAAGAGATACGTAAAAAGATGGAGAGTACTGATCGAAAAAATATAAGTGATCGTATAGTAGTCAAAGGATTATAAAATTATAGAAGTATGAAAGACAACAATAAAATAGGCGATATCAAAAGTGCTATCTTTCCGTATGTTGTAGAAGAGCGACCGATGCACATCACTCAACTTGACGTGTTCTCTCGTTTGATGATGGATCGTATATTGTTTCTCAGTGGTGAAGTCAATGATGATTCGATGGACACTTTAGTTGCGCAGATGCTTTTTCTTGATTCGCTTGATGTGGCTCCCATTCATTTATATATCAATTCACCGGGAGGTAGTTGTTATGCGGGTTTAGAACTTATTTCAGTCATGCGTTATATTAAGTCACCGGTATATACAACAGTTCTTGGATGCGCTGCATCTATGGGTGCTGTCATTGCTTCAAGTGGTGAAAAAGGCTATCGTCGTGCTTTACCCTATTCCAGAATAATGATTCATCAGCCGAGTTCAGGTCTGCAGTATTCCACATATAAAGATACTGAGATACATTTGCGTGAGATGGAGAGTGTCAAAAAGGACTTATATGAAATACTTGCTGATAATTCTGGTCGTTCGGTTGCAGAAATAGAAGTTCTTTGTGACCGTGATAAATGGATGAAACCGCAAGATGCCATATCGTTAGGTTTTATTGATGGTATAGTAAATAAGAAAGAGTAGGGTCGCAATCTTTTGTATATGAATAAAATAAGAGATTTTTTTCACAACAACAAGTATGTAGTACATAAAATGCTTGTTGTTTTGTGTTTGTATGTAATTATCAGTATTCTTTTTGCTTTTTTTATTGGTCACTTATTATCGCTTGCAGCGAGTGGTATTGCTAAAATTGGAGTAGTAGAAAATGCAACATTGGCAGCGCAAATAATAGTAGGAGTATTAGTATTTCTGTTTGCTTTCTTTTTTAGTAGATTTGTTTATAGATATGAGCCTGTGCAACGTGATAGGCTCTTGTTTGCGCGTACAGGTCGATGGTTGGCTTTATTTTCTATTGCTATTATTATCACAGGTATTTCATATATCATCGTCTTGGCTCAAATTTTAGCATTAAAGCCTGAAATGATATATAGTGCTTCAGATTATGAGTCTAATCATCTTTTTTGGAGTATATTAAGTCAGTTTGCCGACCCAGGCAATTTACCTCAAGCCCATGGAGTAAGTGGCAAAATAGTTGCATTTATTTCGGCTTTAGCCGGAATAGTATGTTTGTCAGGTTTAGTTGTAACGCTATTTGTCAATATTATCAATCGTAGGACTCAAAAATGGCGTCAAGGACATACTCATTATACTTATGGTTTTTCTAACTATGTGGTCATTATTGGTATCAATGAACAGACGGTTGAAATTGTTAAGACATCGTTAAAGCGTAGTGATGTAGATTATGTTCTCATTCAGACTAAAAAAGACGTTGAAAAGGAGCGTGATAAATTAGAATTGAGGTTGTCTCGCAGCGATGAAAAGCGAGTTGTTTTCTATTCGGGTGAACGCACATTATATGAAGACATTAAGGAGTTACATTTAGAGCGAGCCAAAGAAGTTTATATTCTTGGCGAGGATATGCACTATGATGACGAGCAAGACCATGATTCTTATAATATGACTTGCCTTGAACTTATTTCAAAATACTGTGGAGAATCGAAATCTCAACGGCAGGAAAAATTGAACTGTCATGTCAATTTTGAGTATCAGAGTACATACACAATATTTAAATATACTCACTTATATCGTTCGTTAAATCAGAACGTTGAGTTTATTCCATTTAATGTTCATGAGATATGGGCTAAAAAAGTATTAGTTGATAATTATGCTATCAGTCAAGATATAGGTTCAGGTACTTTTGCCATTCAGCGTTATTTTCCATTGGATTGTTATCGCGATGAGCAGACGAAAGAATATGTGTATGGAATTACAAGCGAGTCTGATAAATCTGTACATTTGTTCATTGTAGGTATGAATCAGATGGGTGTAGCCCTTGCAATGCAGGCTGCATTGCTTATTCATTTGCCCAATTTTTATACTAAACGTTGCCGGACAACAATATCATTTATTGACGAAGAGGCGGTTAAAGAGGGAGAATTTCTCAAAGGCCGTTTTGCTGCTTTGTTTTCATTATGTCGTAACCGAACAATAGTATGCGAAAGCGGTAAAGATATTAAGTCATGGGACGACGAGCTGTCAGATGAAGACTCATTAGATAGAATTGATCCCATGATAAATGGTAGATACAGTTATTTGGGTGATAATTTTATGGATATTCAGTGGGAGTTTATAGAGGGAAATGTAGCCTCTGCAGAAGTACGTAAATATATGGAAATGACGGCTTCTGACTCTAAAAAAACTTGCACTATAGCAATATGTCTAAATAATCCGCAGCAGGCTATAGCTACAGCCCTATATCTGCCCGAAAAAGTACTTAAAAGAGTTCTGCAAGTCTTGGTCTATCAGCAACATTCATTTGATCTTATCAATCATGTAGCGCATGGAGAGAGTGAGTGGAAGAGATACGAAAAACTCAAACCATTTGGGATGTTAGAAAATTGTTATGACGGCAATATGTTTGACAATACGCTTGCTAAATTGGCAGTTAAATTGTATAAAGAAAAGACTTTGCAATATGGCAGTATAGATTTTGTGATTGATTATATCAATCGTCTATGGTCAGAAGAAGGTATTGTCAATAAGTTGTCGAATATCAATTTAGTTGATAGTTTTGCGTTGAAATTGCGTTCGGTCGGACTTAATCGGTTATCCTCGCGTGAAGAAGTACTTCGGATTACTAATGATGATGAAGCAAAGAGAATACTTTCTTATTCAGAGCATAGCCGATGGCTTACTGAACGGCTTACAATGGGTTATAGACCTTTGGATAAAGAAGAATTTGATTATTTTTTGAATCCTGAGATAAGTGATGCTTCTAAAATGTCGAAAAAGGAGTTTTACAAATCGAAAAAGCGTGCCCATCTTGATATATGTTCTGTAGGGCTCTTGAAGAAAGTTGATCCAAATGCTCAAAACGATGCGAGAGTTATAAAAAACTTAGTGAACATGAAGTTTTACAAGATAGAAGCCGAGATATTATGTCGTCTTGCTATAAGGTCTCAAAGTGAGCCATCTCTTCAAACTGAGCGAACACGTGTTACTTATGAATTTATAAATGAAATGCAGGAAATAAATGTTGGTCAGAAGAAATTCAATGATTTTTGGATTGGCAAGTATCCCGTAACCCAACGATTATGGAAATTGATTATGGGTGGCAAGACTCAAAATGGAGATGATTATCCGATGGTCAATGTTTCAAAATCAGATATTGATGATTACATTCTGATACTAAATGATATAACAGGTTTGTATTTTCATTTACCTAATTTGCAAGAATGGAAGATTGCGGCAGGAAATAAGATAAAAAGAAAAGAAATAGACTATTATGCATGGCATTCAGGAAATATTAGAGGTAAAAAGTGCTTACAACGTGTAGGTAAGAAAAAATGTAATGTTTACGGACTATATGACATGTTAGGAAATGTGTGGGAGTGGACATGTTCTAAGCCGGACAAAAGCAAGAGTACATATTATTTTTGCGGAGGAAGTTGGAATTTCGGGAAAAAGGAATGTAATGTGTTTAGTAAAACAGACGATCAATCATGGCTTCGTAATTGGGTGCCTGATTTCAAATCGTCGGATTTAGGATTTCGGTTGGTATTGAGTCATGTTTTTAATAAGGATAGTTCTTTAAAGTTAAGACCTGAAACAGATAAATATAAGATTTTAAGAGAGATATTAAAGAATATGGTTATTGTTGAAGGGGGGAATGGCATAGATACTTTTTGTATGTCGAGTACTCCTGTAACTCAACAACAATGGATGGCTTTTATGGGGCAACAGTCCAATAAATCAAGGCATAAAGGTTATGATTTGCCGGTTGAAAACGTATCTTATTTAGATGCTGTTAAATTTGTAGCAGAACTTAATAAATTTTATCTTCAAGATACAGTGTTGAAACTTGATTTATTTGGAATATTCGAACTACCCACAGAGCCGCAATGGGAATTAGCGGCATACGGCGGAGCAAAAGTTGAAGAAAGAACAAAATATAGTGGTAGTAATGAACCGGACGAAGTGGCGTGGCATTCAGGCATAACAAGCACGACACATCCGGTTAAAAAGAAAAAGCCTAATCAAATAGATTTGTATGATATGTGCGGAAATGTATGGGAATGGTGTCGCAATATTTCAGACGATAGAGTAGAGGGCATACAAGTATTGCGTGGTGGAAGTTGGCGTTTTTCAGCGCAGGAGTGTCTAATAACAGTGGAAAAAAGAGAATTGACATTGTGGCCGGAAGATTATAAAGCCGATCATGTCGGATTTCGTTTGGTTCTTACATTAACTCCTAAGGGACGTGATTTATTTTGCAGAAAGGATGATAGCGAACCCCGAAATTATAAAGTTATACAATTTAAGTTGTCAGAACATAAAAAATAGAAGAAAATGAAGTACAATCTTGATAGGACTCAAAAAATAGCATTTGCTCGTGTAGTTGCCGATTTGATAGAGGCGGACTTTATAGTGGAAGAAAAAGAGATGGATTTTTTTGAGCATGTTATTTCAAAAGATGGTTTGAATATATCCAAGACTCTGCTTATTGAAGCCAAGACAATGGATTTAGCCAAGGCAGTGGCAATACTAAAGGAATTAGATGCCCCAATTCGCTCTCATATAATTGATGTGCTCAAAGGATTGGCATTGTCGGATGGCACCTGCGTACCATTTGAAGCCATACAGATATTTGCCTTAGAGCAAGCACTGGAACATGGTGCATTTGTTTATTCTGTGCCGGCTGAAAATATAGGCATTGATAATATGAAAGTTATATATATAGAAAATGCCGATAATACACCTATTGCCCATGAGTTAGAGGATAATTTTCGTTCGATAAAAAACGATTTTTGTTTGGCAGGTTTCGATTTTGTCTATATCCCCTTTGTAGTCGATGACTATAAAAAAATGGATAGTACGTATTTGCGAAAAGTCATCCGCTATATGATACCATCTATTTCACCAGAAAAAGTAGAAACTATATGTTATGATTTGCAGAATATCACGACGATGCGATTCTGTCGTGATTTGTTGTATAAGAAAATCAATATTCCATTGTTGGATGTAAAGCCTTCACTATTGATAAAGATTAGCGAGTCAGCACTAATCAATCAATACGATTTGCATGATGCCGAACGCACTAATTATGCTAATTTTTTGAGGATAGAACTCAAATCAGATATTTTGTCAGCGGTAAGACAACTTATTGATTCTTATACGTCTATGGTTAGCAGTCCGGTGGTTGTCAGTCAGTTGCCGCCATCGCAAAAATTTTTGTATTATGGTTTTCATCGTTCGCTATTTGATTTGATAGCTTATGGGCGTGAGCAAAAAGAGTATAATCTTGTGTTCAATCTGTCAGCGAAGCGATATGAAGTATATTTTGAGGCTGTAGATAGTATCGGTGAACGTATTCCGTTGCGTATCAATCCTCAAGAGACATCTTTGTTTTTGACTATCATAAAATATTCTCTTGATGGTAGTTCAGGTCTTGATTGGCGTGACGAACCGCCTAAAGATATAAAAAATGATATACTTGAACAATATAATAAAACCTATAGGATAATAGGTAAAGGCAAGGTAGCGAGGGAATATAAAGACCGGACTCAAATCCACCATATCAAAAATCGTATTCGTGCTATTCAGTGTATAGCCAATGTGGAATTATTTGTTCCACAGCATGTTAAGGATGGTGAAAATTCTTATTACCGTGTTATAAGTCCGTCTGAACGAGTAATAGTTATAGAAAACAGATAGATACAAATTTATCTGTTTTTTTATGATTATTTAGTTGTAGGTTATATTTTACAACGTTGTAAAATTTTTTGCTATTGTTCAAAAAAAACTACTTTTGCACCTCAATTCAAAAGATATGGCAAAAAATAGTTATTACAACCAATGTTTGAATAATAATTCAGATAAGGTTAAAGAAGGTCAGGGCAAAAATATAATCCTTCAACCAGAGGAAGAATCATTATTTCTTAAGTTTTTAGAGAAGTTCAAAGACCCACTTATAATAGTACTTTTAGTAGTCTTTATCTTTTCAGTAATAGTTTCATTTTATGAGATATTTGTTGGCGGTCGTGAATGGTCAACACTAATAGAACCTCTCGGTATTCTTATGGCTCTACTCTTGGCAACAGGGGTGGGCTTTATTTTTGAAGTACGTGCCGAACGTGAGTTTAAGATTCTGAATAAGAAGAAAGATGAGCGCAAAGTTAAAGTCTTTCGTTGGGTAGGAGATAATGTTGATGGTGCTGATCGCCCCCAAATGTTGTTAATCAAAAAATGTGATGTTTGTGAAGGTGATATCGTGCGTCTTGAAAGTGGTGATGAGGTGCCGGCAGATGGGTTACTGATTGATGCTCAATCCTTATCGGTTGATGAGTCGGCTTTTACCGGCGAGATGTATGCGCACAAGATGTTAAGGCAAGAAGGTGAGTCTGTTGATACAGCCTATCCATCGGATTTTCTTCTGCGTGGCAGTATAGTGCTTGAAGGGCAGTGTACATATAAGGTGACGGCAGTTGGAATGGATACTGAAGAAGGCAAAGGTGCTAAAATTATTCAGGAAGAAAAGACCGTGCAAACACCTCTGAATAAGCAACTTGATACACTTGGTAGTTGGATTACCAAAGCAAGTTATATCATAGCAGGACTTATTGTAGTTGGCAGGTTGGCGTATTACTTCTTTTTCGACCAAAATGTAGCCAACAATAGTGATTGGCTTGAGATTATCACCTTTACCCTCGATTCCATAATGCTTGCAGTAACGCTTATTGTGGTTGCTGTGCCGGAAGGCTTGCCGATGAGTGTAACTATCAGTTTAGCATTGAGCATGAAGCGAATGCTTAAAGAAAATAATTTGGTGCGCAAACTACATGCATGCGAAACTATGGGTGCAGCCACTGTTATATGTACTGATAAGACAGGCACTCTGACAAAAAATAAATTGCGTGTGATGGAGGATTCAGAGGTATTATATACTGATATCGACACTATTGCACGTTGCATATCTATCAATTCAACGGCTGAATTGTCATACGAAAGTGACCAGCCGCGTACTGTAGGTAATCCTACTGAAGGTTCGCTTATCTATTGGCTGAAAAGGCGCAAAGGGATTGACTATCTGACTTATCGTGATAATGCTACAATTATCAAGCAGATTGCGTTTACTCCTGAAACTAAATATATGACCACTATTGCCACTGACAATATGAGTGGCAAGACATATAAATATATCAAAGGTGCTCCGGAGATAGTACTTGATATGTGTGATAAGGTGGCATCGGATATAACGAAAGATGCGGTCCTTGAACGTCTTGCGCAGATGCAAAATGATGGCAGACGTACGCTTGCATTTGCAGTTCAGGAGATAATTGAAGGTCAGACCACACCGCTTGTGTTTATAGGTTTTGTTGGTATGGCAGACCCGGTAAGAGAAGATGTGCGTGATGCTGTTGAGACTTGTCATCATGCAGGAGTTAATGTGATTATGGTTACAGGCGATGTGGCGCTTACTGCTAATAAGATTGCTCATGAGACAAGCATTATAGATGATAATGCAGAGGCTCAAATCATTACCGGTGCGCAATTTGCAGAGATGTCCGACGAGCATATCAAGCAAGATGTGCTACCAAGCCTGAAAGTACTTTCCCGTGCGCGCCCTGCTGATAAGGCTCGCCTTGTAACATTGTTGCAGGAAACAGGTCAAGTTGTAGCAGTAACAGGTGATGGAACCAATGATGCTCCGGCATTGAAAAAGGCACAAGTAGGTTTGTCGATGGGTGACGGAACAGCACGTGCTAAGGAGGCAAGCGACATAACTATCATTAATAACTCATTTGCAAGTATCAATACCGCTATTTTGTGGGGACGCTCGCTTTATCTTAATATCAAGCGATTTATCTTGTTTCAGATGACTATCAATGTGTGTGCATGTCTTGTGGTGTTGATAGGTGCATTCTTAGGATTAGATTCGCCGCTTAATGTGACGCAAATGTTGTGGGTTAATCTTATAATGGACACTTTTGCTGCCATGGCGTTGTCGTCGTTACCACCTGACCAACGAGTAATGAACGACAAACCACGTAATCCTAATAGTCATATTGTTGACCGAAGTATGGGCAGACGAATAGTTGGAGTTGGGCTTGTATTTTTCTTGATGCTTATTGCTCTTTGGCAATTGCTTTGGCACTATGATATATCATCTGTACGAGATATGATTAAGCCAGAAGCACTTAAAATTTTATTTTCAGACTTCTTAGTTTTTGAAAAGACAAAAGAGCATCTGAATACATACGAAATGGGGGTATTCTTTACGTTCTTTGTGTTTCTGCAATTTTGGAATCTATTTAATGCCCGTTATTTTAAGACCGAAAGAAGCCTTTTGATTGATTTGTGGAATGTAGTTCGTCATCCGAGCAGTGCACCCCAGTATTTTAGTTTAGGTTTTATAGGTATTGCATTGATTATTGTGGTAGGTCAGGTACTGATTGTCAATGCCTTTGGCGATATGTTTGGTGTTTCAGAATTAAGTCTGAATGATTGGCTTTGGATAGCATTATTATCAAGTCCTATTTTAATCATTGGTGAGGTGCAACGTCTGCTGACAAGGCTTTTCAAACGAATAGGTCGAAAAAATAGTTAAAGATATTTGTTATGAGACGTATTGTTTTATTATTGATATTATTTTGCAGTGTAGGGCTTTATGCTATAGATTATTTAGCAGAGGCTGAATATTGGCAGAAAAAGGCTCAATCATATCGAAATGAGGCAGAATACTACGAAAAGAAGGCAAAAAGTTATGAGCGTGAAGCAGCCTATTATCTAAAGAAAGCAGAGGGCTATGAGCGTGAGGCTGCATATTATAGCAAGCGCGGCGATACGAGTAGTGCCAATACGCAAGCACGTTATGCTCGCGACGCTGTAGATAAAGCCAAGACCCAACAGCGTTATGCACGACAGGCGTGGGATAACTATAACACTCAATTACGTTATGCTAAAGAGGCAGCCGAAAAAGCCGCCTCATATCTACGCCAAGCCACAAAATAGTTGCCTCACAATTTATCTTTGCAAGCAATGAATTTATTGTAGTATTCCCTAACCGTTTTGCGGTTGACATTGACACGGCGGGCTATTTCAGAATATGTTAATCCATCGTTGAGCCAGCGTCTGATTTGGCGGTCGTTCTTATATAGTTTGTGTGCTCGATGTTTTATTTTCGTTCCTTGTTGTCGTCCTATTTGTTTTCCCTCTGCTTTTAGGCGTGCCATGGCTTCTCGGGTTCGTTGTGATATAAGGTTACGTTCGATTTCGGCTGATAGGCCGAAAGCAAATGCTAATACTTTAGATTGAATATCGTCACCAAGTCTGAAGCCGTCTTTGATAGTCCAAACTCTACATTCTTTGCTCATGCAGATATTCAGAATTTCCATAATCATATATAGACTTCTGCCAAGTCTTGACAACTCCGAACATACTATAATATCGTCTTTATTCACTCTTTGCAGGAGTTTGCCAAGTAGTCGTTTGTTGTAATTCATTGTGCCACTGATAGTTTCTTCTATCCAGCCGTTGATTTCAAGATTTTGTGTTTCGCAGAATTGTATGATTTCAAACCGCTGATTCTCAATAGTCTGCTTGTCGGAACTTACGCGAATATATCCATATACCATATTCATAAGCAAAAAAAAGACACCGACATGCAATGTCGATGTCTTTTTTGATACAATAATTGTGTGCAATGTTGATTATTTGAAAAATCTTTGAAATAGTCCCTGGAAACCTTTACCATGTCGAGCCTCATCTTTTGCCATTTCGTGAACAGTGTCATGGATAGCGTCGAGGTCAAGTTGTTTAGCACGGCGCGCGATGCGCATTTTTTCTTCACATGCCCCTGCTTCGGCAAGCATGCGTTTTTCGAGGTTAGTCTTTGTATCCCAGACCATATCGCCGAGTAGTTCAGCAAATCTTGCGCAATGGTCAGCCTCTTCGAAAGCATAGCGACGGAAGGCTTCTGCTATTTCAGGATAACCTTCACGGTCGGCTTGACGACTCATAGCGAGATACATGCCCACCTCGCTGGCTTCTCCCATAAATTGAGCGTTTAGATCTTTACGCATCTCATCATCGGTATCTTTAGCAATACCTACCACATGTTCTGTTACAAAATTCAATTCGTTTTCAACCAATTCTTTGAATTTCTCGCGCGGTTGTTTGCATTGTGGACAGCGTTCTGGAGGTTCCGGACCTTCGTGAATATAACCGCATACGCTGCATACCCATTTTTTTGACATAATGTAAACTATTTAAAAAGTTAGTAAAATCTTATTATTGATTATTGAATAAGAAGTTTCTTTGATTCGCAAAGTTACGATATTTTTTTTACTTACAAAAATTTCGGCACATTATTTTTTTGTTGTAATTTTGCAATTCATTTTCAGAATAATATATATGTTTTCACATTTTAAGTTAGTCATATTTGATTTAGATGGCACTTTGCTGAATACTATTGATGATTTGGGTATTGCCTGTAATCATGCCTTACTTTCATTTGGTTATCCCACTCATACGCTTGAAGAGTATAAACATTTGGTTGGCAATGGCATTGACCGTTTGATTTTTCGTGCTTTGCCCGAGACGGAGCGTACAGAGCAGATTGTTAAGCAACTTCGGACAGTATTTGTTAATTATTACGACAGTCATTGTTGTGACCTGACTAAACCGTATGCCGGAATGGTTATGCTTGTGAAGAGTCTTATCGCTCAAGGTGTGAAAGTAGCCGTTGCTTCTAATAAGTATCAATCGGCGGCGCAAAAGATAGTTGAGTATTACTTCCCATGTAATCAACTCATAATTAAAGGTCAGCAAGAAAGTGTGCCGGTAAAACCTAATCCGATGGTCATTGATAATATTGTGTCAGAATGTCGGGTTGCTAAAAGCGATGTGGTACTGATTGGCGATTCAGATGTAGATATTCAGACTGCACGAAATGCCAATATCAAGTCCATAGGTGTTGCATGGGGTTTTCGCGGCAGAGCAGAATTGGAAAATGCAGGAGCCGATGAAGTGGTTGATAACGTCGAACAATTAAATCAACTACTATTTGACTAATGAGAGTGCGACCATTGATATTATTTGTAGTAGGAGTATTATGCAGTTGTACGTTTAGCCCTGACAATCGTACGCTTGCATATAGTCGGTTAAATGGTGTACGGCAGTTGGTAGAGCAAGGTAAATTCAATCAAGCCAAAAAGGAGTTGGATTCAATACATATTCTTTACCCTCAAGAAGTGGCAGTACGTCGTGAGGCACAAAAAGTAAGTGACTCAATTTTTTGTTTAGAAGCCTATCGTAATATGCAGTATGCAGATAGTGTAAAAAATGTCCTTCAACCGCAATATGATTCTTTGGCAAGTCATTTTGTGCATAGAGTAAATATCGAATACCCGGATCAATCTTATTTTATTCATCGTACAATCACATACACAGCCGACGATCAAACGCATATTAGTGCCACTATTTATGATAATTCAGAAGTTTTGCTTCGCAGTGTATGGGTAGGTAATGATTTAAATCACACCGGTTTAATATTTAAGGTTAACGATCTTCAACAATCGGTTCAAGGCAGTTTGCATGTAACTCAAGATCTTGCGCGCCGTAGAAATTCAGTTAAGATAGAAGTTCTGACTATTGATGGTGTACAATCGATGTCTGCCCTTCAATTTGTTGATCTCAATCGTTCAAACACTATTCGAGTGGTGTTAACAGGTGAGTCAACAGCCTCATACACGTTGAATTCAAATACTATTGAGGCATTGAGCGATACTTATCAGTTTGCCATATTGTTGCGCGATATGCTGACAGCCGAACAGCAAATTAAGCGGTCGAAAGCCATTGTTGAACGTTATTCAGAAAAAAAAGAGTAGTAAAAGTGTTAAAAAAAGGTATTTTTATGTTTTTAAACACAAAAAAAACTTACTCTTGATATGTAAAATATATGTAATTTTGTAGGCTGAAAGAGAAGTTTTAAATTTGAAAGAATCTATTTATCATGGATACATTATCTGATTTTATAGCATCTAAATTACTGAAAATAAAAGCCGTCAAGTTCCAGATTGAAAATCCATTTGATTGGGGTATTGGTTGGAGCAGTCCGGTGTATTGTGATGACCGTAAGTTGTTGTCTTATCCGTCTATACGTGCGGTAGTTAAATTAGAGTTGGCTCGCCTGATAGCCGAGAAATATCCGAATGCGGATGTGATTGCCGGAGTGGCAAGTAACGCTGTGGCTATCAGTGTGTTGGTTGCAGATACTTTAGGTTTACCATTTATTTATGTGCATCCAGAGCCAAAAGACCATGGTTTTGAAAATCGTATTGAAGGAGACTTACGTCCGCATCAGAACGTGGTGATATTGGAAAATCAAGTTAGCACAGGTGCCAATAGTGTAAAGGTTGCAGAAGCAATACGTCAGAATGCGTGTGAAGTTAACGGCTTATTATCGATATTCGATTATCGTTTTGATATGTCGGCTCGTGTATTTGAGAATATCAATCTTGAGCACACATCGCTTTGCAATTTTGAATCTGTTTTGCGTTTAGCACTTGGAAACAATGCGATAACACGTTCAGATGCTGAGATATTAGAACAATGGCATAAAAGACCGGCTAATTGGAAAGCCAAATAATAGATTATAGTCATGTCAGAATACGTAAGTAGTGTAAAGAAGATTGAGGCGAACGCCGACGAGGTATTCGCAGTACTGTCGGATTTGGAAAATATATCTCGAGTAAAAGATATGATTCCTGAAGATAAAGTCAAAGATTTGACTTTCACTTCTGATGCTGTCAAATTTAAAGTTGACGGATTAGGTCAAAGGGTGGGTATTCGTATTGTTGAGCGTGACCCTTATAGTACGATTAAGTTTTCGGGTGAAAATATACCGATGGAAGTTAATTTTTGGATTCAACTTAAGCAAGTTGCCGAAAATGATACGCGCATCAAACTGACACTGCGAGCCGAACTTCCGATGATGTTCAAGATGATGTTAGACAATAAGTTGAAAGTTGGCATTGAGCAGGCGGCAGAATATCTCTCTAAATTTCCTTACAAAACGTGGCAGAAATAAAAAAAACAGGCAATTGCCTGTTTTTTATTTCCCTCAAAAGTGTTTAGGCATGAGCAGATTGTCTTTTATTGCAATGCTCTTCGTATTGTTCAGGTGTCAGCAGATTGTCTTTTTCTGCCAAGTCTGAAATTCTGATTTTAATCATCCAACCATCGCCGTATGGGTCGTTGTTGACCAATTCCGGTTCGTTTTCCAAACGCTGGTTGAACTCTAAAATTTCACCGCTCATAGGCATGAATAGGTCGGAGGCTGTTTTAACAGCGTCTAAAGCACCGAATGCTTCGCCTTGGGCTATTGTTTCGCCTACGGTCTGAACATCGACATATACGATTTCTCCTAATTCCGATTGAGCATAATCGCTGATGCCAACCAATGCTTCTTCTCCCATGAGTTTGATCCACTCATCATTTTGGGTGTAAAGTAAGTCTTTTGCAATCATAATAGTTTGTTATTTTATAAATTAGTTTATTTAGTTCCATGCTATTGTGCAGCGCACGGGATAGTGGTCAGAGTCTTTATTTTTGTCGATATGAAGGTTGTATGCCTTCATATCGGGTGAGTGTAAGATATAGTCAATTCTGACGTGTAGTAACTTTTGTTTGAATGTATGTCCGAAGCCTCGTGGTCCTGCTTCTGTAAAGGCGTCGTTGAGATTGCGAGCAATAGTGTGATAGGTATAACTGACCGGTACGTCATTAAAGTCACCGCATACGATAGTCTTATGTTGTTGCGAATTGATTTCTTTGGCTATGATTTCTGCCTGAATAGTGCGTAGTTTGTATGACTCAATGATTTTGCTTAATAATACTTTGGCTCCGCCCCTAACGTCTTTTTTATTCTTAACGTCCTCAATGGGTTGTTCTAATTCCTGACCGGTTATTTTGTATGATTCCAAGTGTACACATACTAAATGTATGATAGTGTTGTCAACTATGGCATCGCAACTGAAGGCACCATTAAGTGTCGATTCGTATTCAATATTGTGGAAATTGAAAAGTTTGTATTTACTATATATTGCAACCCCGAAATTTCTGTTTTTATTCTCTATGCGGAATTGTGTGTAGTGGTACGGATATCGGTCTAACGTTTTTAATATGTCATCGCGTTGGAGAAATTTCTTGCTTTTACTCTCTTCATATTCTTGTAAAAATACGATGTCGGAGTTGTTGTTGCGAATATACTGTAGAACCTGATTGTTTTCCGAAAGATGCCTTTTGCCAAGTCGTAATGTGTTGTAAGTTAGGATTTTTAGTTGGTGTTTTTCTGTAATTGGGTTGTCGGTGTGCGATTTGATGTTAAATGTGCGTATAATAGGAGCAAAACTAATTAGTAGAGCGATGCCTGATATAAGCATATAGCGTTTTCGTTGAGTGAAAATCCACATAGCGCACGTCAGTATATTCAGTGCTAAAAGCCATTCAAATCCTAAACCGAGCAAAGCCGGTAAAACAAATGTGTTAGGATTGATAACCCCGGCGAATGCGGCAAGCATTATTGCAATAGCAGCAATCGCATTCACCATCAGTAGTATAAAATATATTATTTTCCGTAGTATCATGTAGGTGTTGAGATTTATAAGTTATAGTATCTATCAGGATGTTTTTTCCAATATAGTAGGAGTAGCCATCCGAATAGCATGCCACCGAGATGGGCAAAATGGGCTACGTTGTCGAAACTGAAATTGGCAACACCCATGAAAAGTTCTATAAAAGCATATATTGCTACAAAGACTCTTGATGGAATAGGTATAGGAACAAAAATGAAAAATACTTTTGCTTCAGGAAATAGCCATCCGTAAGCAAATAAGAGTCCGAATATACTTCCAGATGCGCCAACTGTGGTAAGCATTGACGGTAGAGAATTGGAGATCAGTTCGTTTATTTTTATCAGTTCTGTTGAGCCTGCATTTTCAAGTGGGTAGTTGAAATGCAGGAAATGTCGAAGCATGTCTTCATATTGTAGTATTGAGGCAGGATTGCCTTGTTCTGCTGCGGCTGCTATGGCTGAAAGCATAGGTTGATATTGAATTGTCCAAACGAGTTCTTGAACCAAGCCTGCTCCTATACCTGCTACCATGTAGTAAATCAGAAATCTCTTGCTTCCCCATGAGTATTCCAAAGTGGAGCCAAACATATATAGTGCAAACATATTGAAAAAAATATGTTCAAAACTACCGTGCATAAACATGTAAGTAATTGGTTGCCAAAAATAGAAATTAGGTGCGCTCCAATAGTGAAGTCCGAGAAGGGATGTAAGGTCGATAGATGGAGCAAAACGTTCAAAAGCAACAGTGGCAAGCCAGAGAATGAAATTTATGATAAGCAGATTTTTTACTACAGGCGAAATTCTATTATCCATATTACATATCATTTGAATTGCAAATTTACAAATTATTTGTCAAATTCCCCGTATTTTTGCTAATTTATTGTCGAAATAGTAAAAAAATGCAATCTTAAAAATTTTTTTTATGAAATTATTTGGAAAATTGAAAACAAATAAGTAATTTTGCAACGTTTAGTAATTTAGGACATTATAAGATAAATCATTTTAAATTTCAGTTTTTATGAATAAAGGTGAATTAGTATCGGCAGTTGCAGAAAAGGCCGGTTTGACCAAGGTAGATGCCAAGAAAGCACTTGAGGCTGTTCTTGATGTAGTAAAAGAGGAACTTACAAAAGGTAATGAAGTTGCTCTTATCGGTTTCGGAACATTTAAGGTTGCAGAGCAACCTGCTCGTGAAGGTGTAAATCCTCGTGATCCAAAAGGACCCAAGATTCAAATTCCTGCACGCAAAGTTGCAAAATTCCGTCCGGGTGCTGAACTTAAAGAACTTTAAGTTACTTGGTTTTAGCGAAATGACCTCACCTTTGGTGAGGTTTTTTTGTGGTTACGACTAATGGTTATTCAATCACAACGCCTTTGAGTGTAGCGGCGGTGGCTTCGGTGATGCGAACACGTACTATTTCCCCGATGCGTCGGCTTTCGCGCGGGATGATCACGACTTTATATTGTGATGTGCGACCGTAAAGTTGATCGGTGCTACGCTTACTAAATCCTTCGATAAGTATCTCAAATTCTTTACCTATATCTTTTAAATTACTTTGAAGTGAGAGTTCAGTTTGTAGTTGGATAATTTCGTTGAGGCGTCGAATCTTAACCTCTTCAGGTACGTTGTCAGGTAGCGAACGGGCTGCTACTGTACCGGGACGTTCAGAGTACTTAAACATGAATGCCATGTCGAAACCCACTTCGCGCATGAGGCTCAATGACAACTGATGATCCTCTTCTGTTTCGTCATGAAATCCGCAAAAGATGTCTGTTCCTATAGATGCTTCAGGAAGTATCCGCCTTATGGCAGCAATCCGATTGAGATACCACTCGCGGGTGTATTTACGGTTCATGAGTTTCAATATCTTGTCTGATCCGCTTTGAACAGGCAGGTGTATGAACTTGCATAAATTGGGGTATTTAGCAATGACTTCAAGAGTTTGGTCTGACATATCTTTGGGGTGAGATGTAGTGAAGCGTATTCTCATGTCAGGCACTGTTTGGGCTGCAAGTTCTAATAGTTGAGGGAAGTCAACGTTGTCAAAATGATAGGAATTGACGTTCTGTCCGAGCAACGTAACTTCCTTATAACCTTTGAGTTGTAGGTCGCGAAGTTCGTTGAGAATACTATCAACATCGCGACTCCGTTCGCGACCGCGAGTGTATGGTACGATGCAATAGGTGCAGAAATTATTGCAGCCGCGCATTATGCTAACGAAACCTGATAATGCTTTGCCTATGCGTGAAGGCATAATATCTTTATAGGTTTCGGTTGTTGAGAGTCGAATATTGATTGCTTTATGTCCTGCCTCAACTTGTGCTATCAGATTGGGGATATCGTTATAGGTGTCAGGACCTGCAACGAAGTCAACGCCGTGGTTGTCAATCAGGTCTTGCTGAACGCGTTCAGCCATGCAACCGATAACGCCGATAATGAGTTTTTTGTTTTTCCGCTTGACAGATTGGAAAAACATAAGTCGCTGAATAACTTTTTGTTCGGCATTGTCGCGTACGCTGCATGTGTTGACTATTATGACGTCGGCTTGATTGAGGTCGTCAGTCAAGTCGAAATCGACAGTTTGCATTATTGATGCCACAACTTCGCTATCTGCCACGTTCATTTGGCATCCATAAGTCTCGATGTATAATTTTTTGTTCATACTCTTGTTCAATGATTTGCAAAATTACTACATTTTCGTTAATCGGGCAAATTTGTGTATGTTGAAATAATATGTTAATTTTGCGATATGATAAATATCTCTGTCGTACTATATAACACACCCGAACATCAGATTGAACGTTTGCTTGATGTTTGTGCTGAAATAGAATGTTTGCATTGTTTGTATCTGATTGATAATTCGCCGAAAAGGTTATCGAATATAGATTCTAAAATCGCTGGTAAAAATTTCAAAGTAGAGTATATATTCAATGCCAAGAATTTAGGTTATGGACGTGCTCACAACATTGCGTTACGTAAATCTATTGATGATAATATCTCTCAACACCTTGTTGTGAATGCGGATGTTGAATTTCAGTCAGATACCATTCGTAGGCTCTCTGCCTATATGGATAATAATTCAGATGTTGCTTTGCTTTCGCCGAAAATCTATTATCCGGATGGTGAGATTCAGTACTTATGCAAGTTGTTGCCGGAGCCTTATGACTTGTTTGGCAGACGATTTTTGCCTAAGTCGTGGATTCAGAAAAGGCAGTATGAGTATGAATTGCGCGGTTCGGGCTACGATAAGATTATGAATTTGCCGTATTTGTCGGGTTGCTTCATGTTTTTGCGTGTGTCAGCGTTGACTGATGTGGGGTTGTTCGATGAGCGATATTTTATGTATCCCGAAGATATTGATTTGACTCGACGTTTGCACCGAAGATATCAAACGCTGTTTTACCCTGAGGTGAACGTGGTGCATAATCATGAACGAGCCTCTTACAAATCGCTGAAAATGACAATGATACATATAGTTAATATGTGTCGATATTTCAATAAATGGGGTTGGCTGATAGATAGTGAGCGCAGAGAATATAATCAGCGTGTAAAGAGTTTGTATTTGCACACATTATAAAGAACCACCACACGACTCCAAAGTTTGACTATCAGATTTCTTTTGCTTCGAGTAAGCAGTGATTGCTTAAGATTAGTGCGCGAGAGGTCGTGGCGGCGGTAGATAAGATATGGTTCGTGCAAAAATATCACCTTGCCGGTCATTTCAGCCACAAGTCCTAACCATATATCGTGACCTATTTCGTTGGTTTTCGGAAAAGGTGTAGCATTGTTGAGAATGTTACGACGGAAAGCCATACATGAGCCGAAATAAGTGTTGTTGAGCGAATTTTTCAGTATTCCCTTTCCGGAATGATAGAAATCAAAAAACGAGTTGCAAAAAACATTTAGGTTGCCATCGGCAATCCTGCTGTCGTGTACAACTAAATCGTATTGTTCGAGCATTTGGACGCACCGCTTAACTTTGCCATCGAGCCATACATCATCTTGGTCGGCAAGGAAAATAATATCGCCTGTTGAATGGTTCAAAGCGTTGATAAAATTCCACTTGAAGTAGTGACTATCGTTGTTGAAAATCTGAATGCGTGGGTCGTTGAATGATTGGACAATGTCTAATGTATGGTCGGTTGAGCTATCATCAGACAAAATGACCTCATCGGTCTCGGCAAGTTGCTTTAAGATTGATTGCAGTTGCTCGCCGATATATTTTTCGCCATTATATGTAGCAATGCAGACTGATATTTTCATTTTTTAAGTCCGTGTAAGGCAATGAAATAGCGTATTTTCCAATAGATAAATTGTGCTATATTTTTAAATACGTATGGTTTTGCTGCCGTGTAACTGCGTTTGGCAAGAAACCATTTCCACTTCCATTGTCCAAGTGTAAAGTGATATTCAAGTGCTCCTAATGTGTTTTTTTGATGTTGTCGATAGAGCATAGTGGGCTGATTGACAGCAATTATTTCGCCATTATTGAGCATTGCTGACAGTCCTATCCATGCGTCGTGCATATAAGCATTGTGATAGAATGGAAGTGATGCTTGACGGCACGCTTGGTTTAACAACATAGTGCAGCCTGTCAGGCAATTAGCAATAGCGAGATAGTGTATATTACTTTCAATCAGTTGAGGATGCAAGTTGGAATATTGCCAGAATGATTCGGCTATAGTGTTTAAATCATGGTCAACGACGGTAAGGTCGGTATGTACCACAATAGGTGTTGATTGTCCTATTTGGGCTTCTCTTTGTGTAATATGATTATAGCAGACCAGCAATTTGTCGGTGTTCCAGACGTCGTCTTGGTCGGCAAAAGCCAGATATGGTGCATCACCGCAAAGAGAGAGTAGTCGCTCAAACGATTGCATTGCGCCAAGGCGCAGATGGTCGTCGGGTAAAAGGTGTATGCGGCTATTTGTCGAAGCATATTGTTCAACTATCTGTCGCGTATTGTCGGTGCTACCATCATCGCGCACGTAGAGTTGCCACTTGCTGTATGACTGCGAGCAGATAGAATCTAATTGGGCGGAGATATATTCAGCCCCATTATATGTTGACATCAAGATATTTATCATCTGCTATCGCTCATTTTATTATCGTCGTTTCTCATAAAATCTTCTTCCCACCACTTGTCGGCAAGTTCGACTTGTCGCTCTTGAACAGCGTGCTGTTTGCCCTTGTCGTTCATCACATCGAACACTGTGCAAGCCGCATATATATCGTTGCGGAAAAGTTTGGAATTCTTGTCGAATGAATATGTTGAGTGTGCCAAATAGAAGATTATGATAACCGAAGTTAGTTGCTTGAGTAATGTTCCGTAGGGAACCGGTATATTGTTGTCTTCAGAATCTTGGATAAAGCCGAATACATAGACTATCAGGACGGGGAGGAAAAATGAGCGCATACGCATCAGAAGGAAGTAGTATTGATATAGCGTGATGATTACGCAGATGCCCACGATTGAAACGACGGCGATTGTAGAATAAGTGTTTTTCTGAAATTGGCTATAATGTGCCAAGCATAGTATGGTGAGGGCATAGACTACAAATATGGTTTGATATTGTCTGCCCAACGAGAAGTGGTGGACTATAGAGTCGAGATATGATTCGGGCAGAGGCAGTGTGCGAATGAGTGCCGGACTGATATTGGCAAGAGGAATGAATAGCATCAATGCCAATAATACGAATAGAAGTTGGTAGGTTTTGGATTTGAGTTCGTTGTTTTTGACAAGATAGAAAAACAGTGTTATTGCGACGACGAAGATGGCGGATTTATGAAACGAGATAGCAATCAGTGCCATAACCAAGGCTGAGGCATATTTCTTTTTGTCGAGCAGCATGACCATGATTAAGAAAAAAGAGACTGACAGACATTGTCGGAATGTAGCAAAGATAAGTTTGTAGTCAAGCACTACAAGAATCATCAGAGCCATGCTTTGCTTGCGCTTGATGCGGTCGAAAAACACGAAGAGAGTTGCGAAATAGATGACCGATATGATGACAGTCATCCAATAGTAGGAAACTCCGGCATGCGAGAGAATGCTGCAGAATATATTGAAGCCAAATTCAAATCGCAGATTGTCGGCATCAGAATCGAGATGTGAAAAGATATAACTGAGGGTTGGAATTTCGTTGTAGTAAGGGACATAACTATTGATGTCCGGGCCATAATAGTATTTGATAGTGAAAAGGAAAAATGTGGTAAAGAAAGCGAAATGATAGAATGTTTTTTGTATTTTAGGAAAAGGCTCGGTGAGCAAGTCGCTTGCACCGAAAATCAGAATTATGACTAATATGAGTGTAATGAGGTTCACTTAAAATGCGTTCGCAGTTACAAAAGGACCGCAAAATTACTGCTTTTTTTGCAATTATGCAACAAAAAAAGTAATTATACATTGTATAAACGGCTGAAATTTGTGAAATTAAAAAAAATGTATTAACTTTGTGCGCTTAAAAAGAATGTTCTTTAAGCATTTTGATTTTCTTATCGGACACTGAGTATTGCTAATGAACACAGCCGAAATAAAACAATATCACCACGAGATAGCCGATACCGCGTGGCTTTTGGTATTGCAAGGACTCAATTTGTTGGTTCCACTATTTGTTTGGCCATATTTGATGCACACAGTAGGTGCTGAACAATTTGGTGTTTTCGGTTTTGGTCATGCGATGGCTGATTATGCATGTTTGATAGTCGATTTCGGATTTAATCTGTCAGCCACTAAAAGAGTTGTTCTTGCCAAAAATAACCCTCAAGAATTAAATCGTATTTTCACAGCCACGATGTCGGCTAAGATATTGCTGACTTTGGTGGCTTTCGTGATATATGTCAGTGTGCTATGTGTTCCTCATTATCAGGCATATAGGCAAGTAGCATTGATTATGTTTTTGTCGGTTGTGGCAAGTGCATTTTCAATGGTGTGGATATTTCAGGGAATGGGCTATATCCGTCAGGTGAGCATAATCAATGCGGTGGCAAAAATCATTTTTTTACCTCAAGTGTTTTGGTTGGTCAATTCGCCTGATGATTTGTGGGTGGCTGTGGTTATACATTGTTCGATGCACCTATGTTCGGCAATATGCGTGGTGACGGTGCTGTATCGCAAGCATTGGGTCAGATTGGTAAAAATCACCCGTGCTGACGTATGGGGAGAAATGAAGTTGAGTGCACCAATTTTTTTGTCGCAGGCTGCCACAAGCGTTTATACAGCATTGTTTGTGGTCATACTTGCTTACTTTGTGTCAAAGCAAGAGGTCGGGTGGTACACTTCGGCTGACAAGGTGATGCGCGTTATGGTGTCGTTGTTGCTAATTCCGATTTCAGGTGCATTTTATCCTAAGATTTCCGCTTTGTCGGTAAGCAATAGGGCTGAGGCAAGGCGTTTTATTAAATGGATAATTGTATTTCTGACTATTGTGTTTGCAATAGGTGGTACTGTTTTATGTTTTGCCGCCGATATGGTCGTTGAATGGTTAGGTGCAGACTATGAGGGTATGCAGTCATTACTTTATATGGTAGCGTTTTTACCTATTCCCATAACTATAGGTGCGGTGTGTGGACAATTCGGACTCTTGGCATTAGGCAATGAATATGCTAAAAAACTATATACCCAAGTGTATTATGTAGCGGCTATATGGGCTATAGTCAGCGTTGTAGTCCTGACCAATATATGGGGAACCATTGGAGCCATGATAGCACTTGTAAGTACGGAAGTATTGGTATGTCTTTCGTTAGTCGGATGTTATATTTATACTCAAAAATTAGAAAAGGAACTTAATAATTAGTCATGCAGCAAGATCTTGTGTCAATAATAACGGCAATGTATAATGCCGAACGTTTTATAGGGCAGACAATAGAGAGTGTATTGGCGCAGACCTATACTCGTTGGGAAATGATAATCGTCAACGATGGTTCGTCTGACCGCAGCGAGCATATTGCCCTTTCTTATGCTCAGCGCGATGAGCGAATCAAGGTGTTGAGTCAGCCCAATGCAGGGTCGGCTGCTGCTCGCAATAAGGGCATTAGATTGGCTCAGGGCAGATATATGGCACTACTTGATGCTGACGATATGTGGGATTCAGATTTTTTGGAGTCTCAACTGAATTTTGCGCGACAGCATAATGCGCAGTTAGTCTGTTCGGCTCACCGACGTATAGATGAGAATAATAATGAATGTCTGACTCCTTTTTATCCGCCTCAAGAAATACGTTATACCGATTTGCTCAAGACATGTTCGATATCGTGTCTGACTGCCTTGTATGATACTGAGCAGTATGGCAAGTACTATCTGCGTGAGGACCTAAAAAGTTTGCGCGACGACTATGTTCTGTGGTTAGAACTAATCAAAAAAGTAGGTGTTGTTTACGGCAATCAGCAAGTGATAGCGTCCTATCGAATGATTAGTACTCAACTGACTGCTAAAAAGCGAAAAATGATAAGGCCGCAATATAGAGTATATAGAGAGATTGAAAAACTTGGTGTCGTAAGAAGTCTGTATTACACTCTCTGTTGGGCAATCAAAGGTGTGATAAAATACCGAAAATAATCAGTATCCCTCAATAGATATCCCTCAATATACGATGTCAGAATTAGTTTCAATTATCACTCCGATGTTCAATAGTGTCAAATATGTTGGACTGACTATTGAAAGTGTGTTGGCTCAGACCTACACGCATTGGGAATTGATAGTTGTTGACGATGGTTCGACCGATGATAGTGATTTGATAGTCGATGATTATGCAAGTCGCGACAGCCGCATCCGCCGCATGTCGCAAAAGCATAGTGGTTCGGCAATAGCGCGCAATAGCGGTATTCGACAAGCCCGTGGGCGGTATCTTGCTTTTTTAGATTCTGATGATATATGGGAGCCTGACTTTTTGGAGTGTCAGTTGCAACTATTAAGTCAAAAAGGTGGTCAGTTGGTATGTTCGGCTCATAAGCGCATAGACGAGAATGGCATTGAATGTCTGCATCCTTTTTACCCTCCGCTTGAGGCCGATTATCATGACTTGTTGCGCACCTGCTCAATATCATGCCTGACGGTTGTCTATGACACGGCTAAATACGGAAAGATATATCTGCCCGAACAGTATAGCCATCGTGATGAGTTCAAGTTGCGCGAGGATTATATCCTGTGGCTTGACGTGATTAAGAAAGTTGGGGTGGTATATGGTAATCAACGTGTGTTGGCTTCTTACAGGATACGTCAGTCGCAGAAGACTGCCAATAAGTGGAAGACTATATGTCCGCAGTACATGGTTTATAGGCGTGTGGAGCATATAGGCGTGATACGAAGCCTATATTACCTTGCATGTTGGGCTATAGCCGGAATTAGAAAATACACTAACTAAATATCAAACATCATGTTACAAAACGGTCCGCTTGAGGAACTTGATTACAATTCGTTTGCTATATTTGCAGGCGAGAAGAGTGAGTATTTGGCTCGTCAGATTTGTGAATATCTTCATTGTCCGTTGGGCAAGATGGCTATTCAGCATTTCAAGGATGGTGAATATGCCGTAGCCTACGAGGAGTCGGTGCGTGGCAAATATGTCTTTTTGGTTCAGTCAACGCCTGCACCATCTGACAATTTGTTTGAACTTCTGCTAATGATAGATGCCGCCAAGCGTGCTTCGGCTTATAAGATTGCGGCTGTTGTCCCATATTTTGGTTGGGCGCGCCAAGACCGTAAAGACCAGCCTCGTGTGTCGATTGGTGCCAAACTGGTGGCTGATATGTTGCAAGTAGCCGGTGCCGACCGTGTAATCACTCTGGACTTGCATGCCGACCAGATTCAGGGATTTTTCAATATTCCTGTTGACCATCTTTACGGCTATTCGATTTTTGCCGAATATGTCAAGTCGCTCAACCTCAAAGACTTGATTATAGCATCACCTGATGTCGGTGGTAGCAAACGTGCTGCTAAATTTGCTTCTCACGTAGGGCATGCACCTATCGTCTTGTGCTACAAGCATCGTGAGAAAGCCAACGAGGTGGCGCAGTTGAGAGTTTTAGGTAAGGTCAAAGATAAAGATGTGGTCATAGTTGATGACCTCGTTGATACGGCAGGCACATTATGTAAGGCGGCTGAGGAGATGAAAAAATTAGGTGCGCATAGTGTACGAGCCGTCGCATCACATGGTGTTATGTCGGGTGAGGCAATCACTAACGTGGACAATTCGCAGTTAGAAGAATTAGTGTTTTCCGACTCACTACCTTTCGACACGTCAAGATGTAGCAAGGTTAAGGTCATATCGGTAGCGCGTGTTTTTGCTTCTACCATAAAATCAATTCTTACGCATCATTCAATCAGTGAGGATAATATCCTTTAGTTGATAACCAACATACTTCGCTCAATATGCTTAAGTCGCGTCGCAAGATAATCAACGATCCTGTATTCGGATTTATCACTATACCGAACGATTTTTTGCTGTCGGTGCTTCAGCATCCGTATATGCAACGACTGACGCGTATTCGCCAGATGGGACTTTCGTATCTTGTCTATCCTGGTGCTACTCATACCCGCTTGTTACATTCAATAGGCGCAATGCACCTTATGAGCGAGGCAATAGCAGGCTTGCGTCTGCAAGGTTTTGAGATTTCGCATGATGAGGGCAATGCCGTCATGGCAGCCATCTTGCTTCATGATGTGGGTCATGCTCCGTTCTCTCATGTGTTAGAAAACACATTGGTGCAGGGAGTAACTCATGAAGACATTTCGCTTCTGATGATGCAGCATATCAATGAGCAGATGCACGGGCAGTTAGATTTGGCAATTCAGATATTCAAAGACCAATACCATAAGCATTTTTTGCACCAGCTTGTGAGCAGCCAGTTGGATGTTGACCGGTTGGATTATTTGTGTCGCGACAGTTTCTTTTGTGGCGTGAGCGAGGGCACAGTGGCTTCGGCACGCATACTCAAAATGCTTACTATTGTTGACGACCGCTTGGTGGTAGAAGCCAAAGGTATCTATTCGATTGAAAAATTTCTTGTGGCTCGACGCTTGATGTATTGGCAAGTATATTTGCACAAGACATCGGTAGCGGCAGAGCAGATGCTCATAAAAATACTGATGCGAGCCAAAGAGATTGGTGGCGACGACGTCATCTCGTCGGTATCGCCTGCACTGCGCTATTTCCTGACGCATAATGTTGACCGTAAGACCTTTTCCGACCTTGATTTAGAGCAGTATGCCTTGCTTGACGACTCTGATATTTTGTCAGCCATCAAAGTATGGACGCAAGCGAGCGACCGAGTGTTGAACCTATTGTGCAATGCTTTTATCAATCGCCGATTGTTCAAATCTCGCCCTTTGGATGTGGCTTTCACTAAAGAGGAAGCCGACCAATTATGTCGTAGGTATTCGCAAGAAACCGGACTGACCACACAAGAAGCGCGATACCTCTTTTCACTTCATACAGCCTCAAAAGACACCTATAGTCCGTTAGACGATTCTATTGATATCCTTTATAAGGACGGTACAATCAAAGATATTGCCAAAGCATCGGATATGCTCAACTTGTCGGTGCTGACTAAAAAGGTGAAAAAGCACTATTTGTTCTATTATCAGTTGTAGAACCGTATGAGATTTTAAGAAAAATTAAATCATAATTTGTTTGGTATAGCAAAAAATAGTATTTTTGCCTATCGAATAATATGAAGACATAGAGTATTAACCAATAAAAACATTAAATTTATGGCAAAGACTTACAGACAGTTGATGTTGTTGTGCTTCTTACTGAGCGCAATAACTCTTTCAGCGCGCACCATTTTTCTCCAGCCTGAGACATGGGATAATGGTGAGGTTAAGTTTGCGGCGTACACATTAAGTCCGGGAGCCGGGTCATTTGCTTCCGGTTTTATGACCGCCGTATCAGGCGAGGATGTCTATCAGACAACCATTGCCGACAATGTTACGAAACTGAGGTTCTATCGTTTCAGCAGTTCTCGTACCGAGCCTTCGCTTGACGGAGAATGGGAAGTAACGGTTGACCTTGATGTTGATCCGACGAAAAACGTCTTTATCTTCAGCGGCAAAAATGGCGAATCTAAAGCCATTGGTTCGTGGGGAACAATTGACGAATTGCAGACTTTTGACCTTATCTTCAAAGATAATGGCGCAGATGTGGATGTCGATTATTTCAATCTTATGTTGCTATCTAACGAAAGCAAGAACTCCGACTTCCTGTCGAAAGGTAGCGATGTGGTTGCATCATTTAGTGATGTTACGGAGGCTGACCTTGTGAATGGTCGTGCCGTAATCAATGCTCGTAAGGGTAGAGGTGTGCTGATGCGCGATGCTTCGTTCACAATCAATCTGGTTTCGCCTCGTAAACTCGACCGTATCGAAGTGTTGGCTCTCAAGTATAACGATAGCAACAATGGCATCGTTGTCAATGGAACGACTATCAACAAGATTGACAGTGGACGCTATGTAGTTGACTGCAAAGATAAGGTCGTGAGCAGCATAACGATAGGCACTCCGAGCGGCAAGTCAGTATATATCTTAGCCCTGAGCGTTTATGACAGCAAGTCAGGTAATAGCCATGTCTATCTTGCCGACTGGCTCAATGAGATTGGTACGTTCACGGCTAATGGCACATGTTCAAAAGCAGCCGACGGTTCAATGCAGTTTGCCAACAACTATAGTTCCAAACTCAACTATTACGAAGTCTTGCCGTCAGCCGGTATGACTTTCAATGCCGGCGACACGATAGCGGTAACCTACTTGCGCAAAAATTCGGGTGCAGCCACATTGGAAATCTATGGTGGCACTGGTGCTCTACTGTTCACTACCGATGGTGCTTCAACTTCTGAAACAACTCAGAAGTTTGTGCTTGCAGCCGCTACCGACCGCCTCTTTTTAGGTCGTGGTGCAGGTAGTACAACAACTCTGTATGTGCCTGATTTCTCGGTGTTCCAGAAATATGTGATACCTACTATCACCGTTTCCAAAGCCACCAAGACAGCCTTAGGACAAGAGAAAAATTCAACGTCGAAAAATCCATATCGCGTGCAAGGTATAGTTAAAGCCGTAACACTTGACTACGAAGCATCCAATAAGAAGGCCATCGATGAGGGCTTGTCGGAATTGGCTAACACGGTGTCAATGGTTATTGTAGATAGCAAAGACCCTGATGGCGAGCCGATTGAATTGTATGCTTGTGCACCAGCCACATCAGGTGATGTTGCGGTTGTTGTAGGTGCTCCGTTGGTTGTAGAAGGTAAGTTGACCCACAAATTTGCTTCCAAATCGTCGGTTGCTATCAATCATGGTTCGTACAAAATCCAGAAATATTTAGTTGACTTCGTGAGCGAGAGTAAGGTGTTGCAACGCGATAGTATGCGTTATGGTGCAATGCCAGTTTATAAAGGTGCAACTCCGACCAAACCTAAAACGGCTAAGTGGACCTATACGTTCAAAGGTTGGAACAAGACTATTGTACCGGTAACCGAGGATGTTACGTATATTGCTACTTTCGATAGTACAATCAACTATTATAATGTACGTCTTGTGCTCGAAAATGCTTGGCGCTTTGAGGGCTATGAAGGCAAGAAAACGATTGAATTCGAGAGTTCATCGATGGCTTACGGCTCGTTTGTAAGTCAACTCTATGCCGACAAATACCTCAAGATGGACTTGCACAACAAGCAGTATTCATATCAAATCATAAGTTGGAATCCGGCTTACGACGTAGTAGAAGGTGATGTAGAATACAAGGCTGTATTAGACAGCACGGTGCGCAAGTATTTAGTAGAGTTTACTTTCTCAAATATTGTGTTCCAAAGCAGTTATGTAGCCTATGGCGAAGTGCCTGAATACACATCGGATGTGCCAACGCGTGAGCCTAACGGCGAGTGGTCGTATGTGTTCCGCAAGTGGGAACCTGATATGCATGCTGTTGAAGGACCCCAGAAATATACGGCTAAATTCGACAGCACAACAGTGAAATACGAAATCACTTTCTATGACTATAATTATAAGGTACTTAAATCGGAGGAAATGGCATTTGGTTCAATTCCTGTTGAGCCAACACCAACTCGTCCGGCAAACGTACAGTGGACCTATATATTCAAAGGATGGGATGAGCCTGTTGTTGCGGTAGCAAGTCCGAAAGCATACGTTGCTGTATATGATAGTGTGCTTAATAAGTATCAAATCGACTTCATTGATTATGATGGTCAAGTTTTGAAATCCACTGAAGAGGAGTATGGTGCTGTTCCGTATTGCAATAATCCGTCACGAGAAGCGACAGCACAATGGACATATTCATTTAAATATTGGGACAAAGATATTGTCAAAGTTAAGGGGCCTGAAACTTATATTGCAATCTATGATAGTGTGGTCAACAAATATACTATCTATTTCTACAACTACGATGGTGCATTGCTTGAGCGTAAAGAGGTCGCCTATGGTGTTGTTCCTGCCTATACCGGCATGATGCCTACTCGTCCACCATTTGGCAATATCAACTATGAGTTCAGCGGTTGGTCGCCTGCATTGGTGCCTGTAACTAAAAATGCTTCTTACTATGCTAACTTCGAGGGTGCAGAAAATGCCTTCCGTATTATCTTTGCTAACTATGATGGTACGGCCTTGCAGAGCGAACTTGTAGCGAAAGGACAAACACCTGTCTATAAGGGCGAAACACCTACCCGCGATGATTCCGAAGAGTATTCATATACATTCAAAGGCTGGGATAAGGCTATTGTAGCAGCAACAGTAGGTGCCGTTTATACAGCTTTGTATGACTCTGTTGAACGCATTTTTGAAGTTCGCTTTGAAAACTATGATGGTACAGTGCTTCAAGTCAACACCTATCATTATGGCGATATGCCTGTATATGAGGGCGAAACACCCGAGCACCCTGCTTCAAATCAATTTGTGCGCACCTTTGCCGGTTGGGATAAGAAGATTGAACCTGTTACGGCAAGTGTCGTTTACACTGCTCGCTACGACCTTACACTCGTTAATTATTATATTGAGTTTATTGATTACGATGGTTCAATCATCTATGCTGATAGTATAGGCTTTGGTATTGTTCCGACTTGCAACCAACCTTATCGTAAACGCACAGATGCTTATACCTACTATTTCAAAGGTTGGGACAAAACAATCGTTTATGTAAGCGAGGATGCCAAGTATTATGCACTATATGACAGCATAATCAATAAATACACAGCCAAATTTGTTGTCGATGGTGATGTTAAGGCTGAATATACTCTCAATTATGGAACTACACCTTCTTATGGTGGTGCAGTGCCTAAACGTACTTCTACCGATCGTTGCTCATATACATTCGCAGGTTGGGAGCCGGAATTAGGTCCGCTAACCAAAGATATGATTTATGAAGCCAAGTTCGACAGTGTGATGAAGAAAGTGTATATCACCTTTGTCAACTATGATGGCAAGCAACTCTATCGTGGACGTTATGAATATACCTCTGTGCCGACATATCCGAAAGCCAATCCTACTCGCCCTGCCGATGCTCAATACACCTATGAGTTTATCGGTTGGAGTCCTCAATTAGGTCCGGTTGAAGGCGAAGCAACATATACTGCTGTCTATGATTCAATACCAGTCTTGTATCAAATCCAGTTTGTCAATTATGATGGTGCTTTGTTGCAGATGAGAGATATTGCTTATGGCGAAATGCCTGAATATACTGAACCTACACCTGAACATCCGGCTTCTGAACTCTATCAATATACCTTCAAAGGTTGGGCACCTTCGCTCGCTGCTGTAACAGGCAGTGCGACCTATAAAGCACAATTCGATAGTGTGCGTGTTGCATATCCTATATCGTTTGTCAACTATAATGGTGAATTGCTTGACCGTCATATCGAGAATATAGGCGATATGCCATTCTTTGAAGGTGTCGTTCCGCAAAAACCTGAGAATACTCAATGGACATATATTTTTGCAGGCTGGACTCCTAAATTGCAATTAGTCAGTGGCGAAGCAACTTATACTGCTACCTTTGATAGTATTGCTAAACGCTATGCAGTTGAGTTTGTCAATTATAATGGCGTAATCTTGCAGTCTAACAGGTTGTCGTATGGTGATATGCCTAAGTATGAGGGTGCAACGCCTATTAAGCCTGAGTCTGACGATTATCAATACGTATTTGCCGGTTGGGAACCGCAGGTTGCTGCTGTAACTCAAGATGTTGTTTATACCGCTGTGTTCGATAGCGTTCCGACAGGCTTTGAAATCCGTTTTGTTAACTATGATGGCACATTGCTGCAATCAGGCAAAGTAGGTCTGAATGTATTGCCTCAATATCGTGGTCAGACACCTCAACATCCGAATAATGTTCAGTGGACATATACCTTCCGTGGCTGGACACCTAATATAGTGCCTGCTACTGCAAGTGCTGTTTATACTGCCGCATTTGACAGCGTACTGAATAAGTATAAAGTTCAGTTTGTCAACTATGACGGTCAAGTATTGCAATCAAGTGATGTTGAGTATGGCAAGGTTCCTGCCTTTACAGGTGCAGAGCCTAAACATGTAGAGTCAGAGCAATATGACTATGTCTTTGCCGGTTGGACTCCTGAATTGGTTGCTGTTACGGGCGATGCTACTTATACAGCCAAATTTGATGAGGTGCGTTGCTATTGTATCACTGTAGCCCAAACAGAAGGCTTTACGGTTAAAGGTGAAGGTCGTTATCGCGAAGGTGCAGAGGCTGTGCTTGAGGCTGTGCCTGCCGCTACCTATCGTTTCATTGAATGGTCTGATAAGGTAACCGACAACCCGCGCAAGATTAAAGTATCGGCGGACCTGAATTTGAGCATTGTCTTTGAGCGTGACTCATTTGAGGTGGTTCTTAATGCCGATGCTACAATGGGTACAGTAACCGGTGCCGGAGTTTATTTAGTCGGTTCAGAAGTGGTGATTGAAGCCGTAGCCAATGAAGGTTATGAGTTCGTACAATGGTCGGATGGCGTAAAGGATGCTCGCCGCACTATTGTAGTGAATGACAATATCACTCTTACTGCCCAATTCAAAGCCAAAGAAGATGGTTTGGCTAATCTCAATGAGACCGGTTGGATAAGTATTGTAGGACGCGATATTTACGTTTCAGCACCGGAAGATTTGTCAGTTGCGGTTTATAGTGTTACCGGTAAGATGGTTTATAGTGGCAATGAACGTGTTATCACCTTGCCACAAGCCGGTAGTTATATCGTCCGTATAGATAAATATGCAGCTAAAGTATTAGTGAAATAATTAGTTATTTTCGCATATCACATTTTAGGGGCGTTGCTTGTCAATGCCCCTTTTATGTTGATAACTTGTTAGTAAAAATATGTTCATTTTGAGCAAAAACACATCAACCATCCTCCTTTTAATAGTTAAAAAATACAATTATTTATTAAAATAGGTATAAAAACACGAAAATTAAAGAAGATTTTCTAAAAATAAGTACATATTTTTTGGTTATTTCACACAATAGTAGTACTTTTGCATTTACAAAATTTTAAAAATCACAGTGTAAACGCCTGTTTTTGTTTTTAGGGTACATTTAAAATATGGAGTGGGGGGGGATAATTCCCTGATAATCAAATGTTTAGGAGGTTAGCAAACATATTTGTAGCACTAATCTTCCGCAAAAAAGTAATTTTTTTGTGGTTTTTCTTCAGTGTTATGTCGTTAACCGCTTATTCACAAAATTTTGCAATTAAAAACAACCTTTTGTATGATGCTATGTTGACCCCTAATCTTGGGCTTGAGGCGCGCGTTGCTGACCGATGGACAATAGGTATCAATGTGGGATTTAATCCATGGCCGCTTAAAGACGAGCAATTCCCTAAATGGCGACATCTGTTCATTGCACCGCAAGCACGTTATTATTTCTGTTCGGTTTTTGCCCGTGATTTTATTGAGATGAACGCTGTTTATAGCCATTATAATGTAGGAGGTGTCGGCTCGAAATTATGGGATGCCGGCTTTCCTATTGGTTGGTTGTATCCCGATGTGCGTAACAATCGTCTGCAGGGCGATATGGTGGCAGCCGGTGTGGCATACGGTTGGTCGTGGATCTGTTCGCCTCATTTCAGTATTGAGGCAGAAGCCGGTATAGATGTTGGTTACACTTGGTATAAACGATATGAGTGCCCATGGTGCGGTTCGTTCTTAGGCGACGAGGACAAATGGTTCTGGATGCCTAAATTGGGCGTTAATTTGATTTGGCAGATATTCTGATGAAACGATATATAAGCATATTATTGTTAGTGCTATTAGCAATGGCTGGAAGCGCACAGCAAGTTGAGGTTATCGACTCTGTTGAGTATGCTATTGTGCGCTATTCGTTTCCGTTGAGCAAGTCGAAGTCAGCCTATTCTCTGACCTACCGACCGATGTTATGCGGTCAGACTGATTCGTTGGCTCTGAAATCTGTCATTGTCAGAGGACATGATAATGCTAAAATTGTTCATCGCGACTATGTGCTTAACAAGAAGCATCGTCGTGCAGAGCCTGAATATATCAAGAGTAAGGATATAAAAGAGGAGACTATAGTTGAAGATAGTGTTATCTTGTCATGGGATGCTTATAGATGGGTGTTTGAAGATACGTTGTCGTTGCGTGTACGCATTATGCAAGAGGGGTGCTGTAATGCGCAGATGTTAGATGGTATGTTGGCATCGGTGGCATCGCCATTGCGTGCTATCGAGGTGCCGGAGCCTGAACCGGAACCGGAGAAATTTACAGTCGTTGATACACCGAAGGTTGATACACCGAAAGTAGTTGAACCGCCTTTTGTGCCTGCTTTTGCTGAAATCGATGAGTTTGAACCCGATAAGTTCGCTGCCGAATTGGTTAAGAACAACCCTGTGGCAATACAATCTAAAGACTATAAACCATACGACCGTACAGTTGTGTTGGCAAAAGATTCCGGTTCGTTGTATGTCCATTTCCAGTTAGACAAAGTGGTGCTGCTGCGTGAGTTCAGTAATAATGCCGCTACGTTAGACCGCATTATGTATATGATCAATGCCCTCATGGAGGACACCACCACATCGGTTAAGGTCATTCAAATCATCGGTTTGGCTTCTATCGAGGGTAATATATCGCATAATGAGTGGTTGGCTACTAATCGTGCTCTGGCTCTTGAGAATTATATCAAGGCGCGTATCGACACCACAGGCATTATGTTTGAAGCCACGGGCGGCGGTGAAGCATGGGCAGAGTTCCGCTGGCTCACTGAGCAACAAAACTTCGAAGGCAAACAGCGAGTGTTGGATATTGTTGACAAAGACCCGGACCTCAACAGTCGTGAACGTTGGTTGAAGACCATTAACAATGGTCGCACATGGGCATATATTAAGCAGCATATCCTGCCGCCGTTGCGTAATTCAGGTTATGTGAAAGTTTATTACGATGTCAAGCCGGACAAGAAGGGCATCATTATCAACGAAGGAGCGCAGTTGTTGCGCGAAGAGCGTTATCAGGAAGCCCTTAACAAACTGCTTCAGGTACAAGACGACCTGCGTGCGCAGAATGCGCTTGGTACGGCATATTACATGACAGGCGACAGGGAGAATGCAATCCGTTGCTGGCGTCTGGCGGCAGCCGACGGCAACGAGGACGCATTGAAAAACTTGCAGCATGTGCTCGCCGAAGGAGAAATAAAATAACAGAATTATACAGGATTCTATAGATATCTACAGCGTCTATAGAATTCCATAGTAATAAAACGATAACATTTTTATTAACTTTAATTTATTTTTTTAATGATGAAGAATTTTAGAATTTTTGCTTTGATGGGTGCCGTTGCACTCACAAGCGCGCTTGCGTTCACATCATGCAAGAAAGACAAGACCGACTCGGAAGTTTCCGGCGGTGCAAAAGAAGAGGTTAAGACCCAGTTCTCTATCGCTATGCCGACAGTGAACAGCGGCAGAGCCTATGGTCCGAAAAAAATGCAGGGTACCAACGTTCAGTCAACAGACGGTGACTTCCTCGGTATGGAAGATATGTATTTGCTACCGTTTGCCTCAACAGCTACATCTCCAGCAGAGCCTATTTTGGCAGGTGAAACAGCTATCGGCAATCGTATTGATTTGGATAATAATACGCTTGGTTCAGCTGCCCTTGACAAAATCAACGAGACCACACAGAAGGCTAAATACTATGCCAATGTAAGTGTTCCAATTGGTACACGCAGTTTCTTGTTCTATGCTCACTCACCAGAAGCAGGATCTGAACCTCACTTTGTAAAAGGTCATCTTACTGCTCCGTCATTTAGTGGAAATGTAGCAGTTAATTCACTTCATTTCGATCCTACCCCTATCATTAGTTCAGACAATCTTGCAGGTAGAAGTTCTGCTGGTGACAAATTGCTTGGATATCTGAACAAGATTGTTAAAGCAACTGGTTGGAGTGCATGCAGTTCTTCAAGTCTTGACTCACGCGAAATTCAATTGGCACTATTGTATGATAGTCTGACAAATTCACAGTATTTTGGTGGTTCATCAGCTAACGTACAGGCAGCCGTTCGTGACCTTTACACATCAGTATTTCCTTGGACTGATGCTGTAAGTCGTGCTATTAAAGACTCTATACTTTTAACTGGTTATGCTTCAGATGCCGGTTCAACAGGTAACATTACTTTTGACCCATCACTTGATGGTTTCCCTGCTGATATTTATATGCCAGATGGTTCTGTTGTTTTGGCTTGCTCAGGCACTCCGAAACAATTCTCATTTGCTACAACAAATATGTTGAAAAATGCTCAGTTTGCAACTCCTGGAAAAATTGCATATCCCCCATCGCTTTGGTATCGTACCAATAGTATCATCCGCACATCTAACAGTTCACACAAGTCAGACTATGATTCACAGTCAACTTGGGAAGGTCTGCTTGCTACCTATACCGACAACACCGGTGTTGTAGCACGTGCCACACGTTCTGTTGCCATCGAGTATCCTATCCAATATGCTGTTGCCCGTTTGGAACTCACCGTTAAGACCAAAGATGCAAGTGCATTGGAGGATAATCATCTTTTGTATCCGAATTATCCAGCCGGACCATTTGTTGATGTTCCTACTGTTGCAGCAGGTTATCCTCTGACAGGTGTGTTTGTAGGTGGTCAGAAAAGTGTTGATTTCCAGTTCCACCAGATTGAATCAGGTGAACCGAACTATACAGGCGAAATATATACAATCTACGACAAGGATGTTGTAGGGGTTGAAGCCCGTCAGAATACAGCCATTGGTACCAACCACACATTGGTTTTCGAAACAGCCGCAAATCAGGATATATATGTAGCTCTTGAATTTACCAACAATTCAGGTCGTGACTTTTACGGTCGAAACGGTATCGTTCCTGCTGGTTGTAAATTCTATCTTGTTGCTCTCCTGACGGCTTCTGAGGCAACAGAAACAGGTAGTCAAGTGTTCAAACAGGACTTTGTTACAAAAGCTAACTTCACCATTCAGGATTTGGCAAAAGCTTACAACACAATTCCTGACCTCCGCTCGTCAGAGTTGGAACTCGGTATGACAGTCAATCTGCAATGGCAGAACGGTCACACCTTCAATATCTCAGAATGGCAATAAGCCGGAATTTTATGGCATAGCGGGCTTGAGTGTCCCGCTATGCTCCCAATTTATGATTAGGTCAATAAATCACAACATATTATCCTTAACAATACTTGCTGTCTGTATGTTTTTCATGCAGAACTGCCGTCTGATTGACGATGATCTGGCGCTTTGCGGCACTGATGCACAAATAACCTATCAGGTCAAACTCGTTACCACGCTTGACCTCGAACTCAACACCGTGCTCAGCGTTGACAGCGACCAACATCTCAAAGCCGCCTTCACCAAGTATTTCGACAAGATATTTGTTGACTATGTTCACGACGTGGACCTCTCTTTTTATTCCAAAGAGACCCAAGAACGTGTATATCACGAAACTCATATCATCGACGCAAGCGAGAAATCCTTTATCCTCTACCTCAAATCCGACCGTTATACCCATCTCTCGGCTTGCAATATTGATGAGGCTGTCAATGTGCGACTCGAAGGCGATGAGGACCCCCTCACTATGCGACTCATGCAACATGAAGGCGACACGCTCAATCCGCATACCACCGGCTTGTTCACCGCCCGACTGGACATGAACGTGCAGACCGACACATCGCAAAACTTCATCGTACCCCTTTATATGGCAAATAGCGGTATAGGACTTGTGGTTGACACCCTTGGCAGCAGCGTAAAAGATATAGAGGTATATGTTCAAGATATGGCAACCGATTTTTGGATAATGGACAGCGTATATCACTTCTTGTCCAACCCGTTAATCAGCATGGAGCAGGTGCCGGTAATCGGACGCATGGGTATGCAGGCAGAAGCTGACACTCTCCATCCATCGTTTTTAGAGCGCCGCCTTTGCTATGCTACAACATGTTTCCCATCGCGTGATACGCTTGTAACGTCTGACTACGTATGGCGAATGAAAGTGTATGTGCATACTGTTGAAGATAAGATTGCTGAGAATACATTGACTATAAAAACTCCGCTGCGAGCCAGTAGTTTGCGGATACTTAAGATTAAGCTTGGCAGAAACGGTGAAGCTCGCGTGATGAATGAAGATGTCGGTGCTTCTGTCAATCTTGACTGGCATGGTGGTAATGTGTTTAACCCAGATTTGTAAAAATTGAAAAATATAGGTAAAATAGGTTCGTTTGTGTGTACAATGCTTCTTGTGTTGTGCTTTTCGGCGTGCGACCGTGACCTTGATATCCCGACTAAGATTTATCATGTCAAGATGAATCTCAGCATTCCGGTTGACGACCAAAACACAAGCATGGCGCGTATGCCGGGTCTTGGTGACCCCGGTACATACGAGCGTTTTCTTTATCCGCGTTACCTATATATATATTACGTTTGGGAAAGCAAGTCCGACCCTTCGCTCAATGAGGTACATCGCAATAGCTGGCTCGAACTCTCGATTTCGTCATGGTCGAACGGACAGTATCGGGGAGAACTGCAACATACAGGCGATAGTATATTCACTTATTCAGGCGAGATAGAAATGCTTCTGCCTGAAGATTTGAGTGCTTATAATGTCCGGCTTTATGCCGCCATGTCGTATCATCCGTTGTCAAACCTCTTTTGGCAGGATGTCGCAACCGAAGCAGATGTGCAGAACATGCAGTTCTTCTTTGAAGCCGACAATGATTCTCTGCCGCAGAGCCTTGAAAATATCTATTCTACGCCATATAATTATATCGTTGACGGCAAATATTACGGCACGATTCCTTTCACCGCTATTATCGGACAAATGACGCTCAACTTGATGCTCTACCACGTGGCGAGCAAGGTTGACCTGATATGGAATGTGCCTGATGACCAGCAGACTACATTCAATGTCAAGAGCATTGTAGCTCAGCAGTTATATAAAAAGGCGGCATACATATTCCGTCCTAACGAGAATGAAGGCAAACCGACCGGTGCAGGTGAGAATTACAGCCTGAACATCAAGTCGGATGCAGATGTGGGAATGCAGTATAAGGGTAGGTATTATTTCTATACTATCCCGTATTATTACACCGAGGGTGGCAAAAACTATATGGACATAGTTCTCGACACCAAGTTTATGGAAGGTAGTACCGAACGCGACCGTACGCTTACTTTACAAAAAGCAGTAGATATCAATGAGCCATTCGTGCCATGGATTCGCGGCAATATGCTCTTCACCACCATGCCTACCATAAGCCAAGTCAAAATCGTGGATTAAAAAGAATTAGGAATTTATACAATGCGCCTTGCCCGTAGGGCATTTCGTTTAGTAGAGCTTATGATGGATTTTACATATCAAAGCCATTGTCCGTAGGACATTTCGTTTAGCTGCTGTTATTAAACGCAAACCGCTACGCGGTAATTAATAATGCAAAATTGAAACAATTAAACTTTATACAACCGAAAAAATTGAAACGACTACACAACATATTATTTTTTCTGCTTTTAGCTCTGTCGCTTAATGCGCAGATCGACACAATCCGTTATGTGCACCCCGATGGTCGTTACGGCAATGACGGCAAGTCGTGGGCTACTGCGAAGAAGAGCATACAGGACGCCATTAACGATTTGCACGACTATATGGTGCAAAACGATTTGACCGGTGGTTCTGTATATATAGCGTCAGGCACATACGTCCCTACTGAATCAACAGAGACATCGGGCGGTTCTACCCTGCACACCTCATTTAAGATTTACGAAGGTATCCACGTCTTTGGAGGTTTCAATGTCAATGCGCCTGAATCCACTCCCGGTGAGCGCAAGATGATTAACGACAAGACATGGGACCAAAACTGGGCATCACGTGTGCGTTACGGTCCGGCTACCGATGTGCAAGTGTCGGCAATGTGGGACTTCAAGTATCAGACTATCCTCTCAGGTAACCACTCCGCAGTATCTGTTAAATTCCAGTACGACAGTATCCGCGGTCGTTACAACACCACTTATCCTGCTTCATCATACCACGTGGTATGGTTTGCCACCAATGGTATCATCCCTGTTACCAAAGACTCTCTTGCTAACCACTATCGTCCGTTGAGATATAAAGCGTGGGTTGACGGTTGCGTTATCCGTGACGGTAACGCTTCAACGCGTACTATTGCCTACCGTGACCACACGAGCTATGGCGGTGGCGCTTATCTTGTGGGTAACAGCGAGTTGCGCAACTGTAAGATATTGTATTGTTCTGCCGCTATGCGAGGCGGTGGCGCATATCTTGATGGTGGCGGGCGATTGGAGTTCTGCTCGGTCAACACATGCCAAGTGCTCGGTGTGGGTATCGTGCAAGGTTATGGCGGCGGTGTGTGTATTGATTACGATGGCTCTGTCGAGCATAGTTTTATAACACAATGCTCAGCCCGTATAGGTGCAGGTCTGGCTATATGCCATGTGCCGGAAGAATATCCGTGGCGTGAGCGCGGTGAAGCATCAGAGGGCAGTAGTTTCAGCCCGTTCTGTAACGCAAGCCTTATATCAAACAATACGAGTAGTGCCGAAGCAGGAGGTGTGTACCTTGACGATGGTGGTACATTGAACCACTGCTCTGTCCTCCGCAACAATTGTATTGGTCCCGACGTAACATATTACGGTCGCCGTCACGGCCGTTCCGGTGGCGTGTATGTGCGCAACAATGGTATGCTTTTCAACAGTATCATCTGGGGTAATGCCTGTGATGCAAACAACGATATACAGTTCGCCTCTGTCCGTCAGAACAAACTCGCCAACGATACCGTGTTCTTGTATCACACCGGTGTGATGAACCATGATATTACTGACTGGACCAACGTGAGCAAGGAGGCGGTTTATAGTTTTGAAAAAAACAATATGCCCCAAGCCGGTTCAACTGCTCTCTATCCTGCTTTTGATTCGCCTACACCTGCGCCCGGTATCTTGTGCCGAAGGATGGTTGACGGTAATTATGTCAATTCATATCCAAATGTCTATCCCGATGACTATCCGCACCCCCGCCGATGGCACCCGACTATATATTCCGACCTTGTTGACAAAGGTATCCACATAACCGATGCCGTGCAGAATGCGTCAATATGGATTCTTAGATCACACACGCCATACGGTATTGTGGGTAATACTTTTGAGCCGGTGTCAACATTGGGATGTCTGGTGCGTGAAAATGAGAATGTTACATACACTCTTGTGGCTCCGCAGAGCTGGGAAGCCGAAACAGAATCCACTCCTATACCTACATTGTTTGTTGACCCTAACCGTACTGCACTCTTCGATGCCGAGGACAATCTGATTTTGTCGGGGCATACCGGTATGTCGTGGGACAAACCATTGAAAAATATCGCCGATGCAGTGCTTTATTTCCGTATGCGCATGGTGAAAGACAACAATGGTACGCATTATGACTTGCCCAATCTCGACGGTGAGGGTAATCCTACAGAGGGTACTACTTCATACCACCGTGTGCAGATATTGGTCAAGGAAGGTACTATGACCACTGCCGGTCAAGGCAACTATATTGGCGATGAGATGCGTACTGCCGCTATACGTGTGTCGTCGCACATGCGTCTGTACGGAGGCTATCCGAAAGACAATACCGGTGTTTCAACGGCAAACCGCAATCCATATACTCATGTCACACGCATTACTGCCGACGTGTCGGGTAATTTTGGTTCCAACTCATATATCAACAACTCGGCTCACGTTATAGCCATGATTAATGCCGACTCCGCTATTGTTGACGGTTTTCGCCTGAATAATGGTAACGCTCACTTTATGGGTACAGCCACTCCGTCAATGCGTGCCGGTGCATGTGTGATTGTAAACAATTTTACTGTTGACAAATCCCAGCGTATTAATATGGTTGGTAACGAGTTGCGCAACTGTGAACTTGCTAACAATACATCACCTAAAGGAGGTGCTATATATGTCAATGGCGAATATCTCAAGGCTGATGATCAAGTTTGCTATGCTGAATTGAAACTGACCAACTGTGTTATCCGTAATAATACCGCTTCTGAAGATAACAATCAGTCATTAGCAGCCGGACATGGTATCATCACTGCCAATGGCCGTGCTTTTGTTGACATAAACCACTGTACCATTGCCAATAACGTGGGCTATCCGTTCAAGGCTGACAACAAGACCACGGTAACCAATCAGCCTATTACCTGTCCGCACCCCGAACATAGTTATCACTCCTTTACGGGCTATATAAGAGTTAATAATACTCTCGTCTTTTCCAATGGTGACCATGTGCTTGACGACCGTGGCTCATTGGATAGCGTCGGAACGGTAACATCCGTCTATCCGCCGGGCGAGAACAATGTGTTCGGCTCATATAATATGTTCGATGCCGACATTATTCTGCACGACCCTTCTGCCGGTGGTGCCGTAAATCGTCCGTTTGGTTTCTTTGATTCTTCGTATTCACTTAGTGTGCCTAATGATTTTGTACCTGACGGTTTCGATAAATCATGGACTCAAACATCTTTAGCTGCTGATAAGCATAACCAAGCCAAATTCACTCGCACCGATCGTACACAACCAACCTATCCTGTCTTTGTCAATCCGAGTCGTAACGTAGGGCACTCATTTGATAACGATAAGCCTTTGTATGGTGGTACGGTAAGTTATATGCCGCTAAACCAGAACCCGTGTGTCAACGCAGCCGACCCTGATGCTTCGTATCGTGGCACGGCAATAGACGTTGACCGCAGTGGTGTTATCCACCGTGATTATGGCGGTGCTCCTGATATAGGTGCCATTGAGAACACAAGCCTGCCCAAAGCAGGAACAGTGCTGTATGTAACTCCAGAAGGACGAGGCAAACGCGATGGTTCCAGTTGGGGCAATGCTATTGCAGGAAATACGGTGTATCAATTGAGTTCTGTTGCCGGTCCGGCTCTTGCAGCAGGCGACCAGATAGACAGTGAGCCTACCTGCGACCGCGTGTTAGACAGCCAAGGTAACCCGGTACTGACCACCAATGAGAAATACAACGGAGGGTGGGGACGTGCCTATTTAACTTCAAAGACAGAGAGTGTTACCACCACGCTGACTACCGATGCTGAGGTAACCGAAACGGTTATTTATACCGGTGGCGGTCCGAATGACCGAACTGAGACACTTGCTCCTTATCACGAAACTAAGTCGGATGTAACGACGATAAGTAGTGGTACACCCGGTGGTTTTACACCCGGGTATGACTATCTTGTTACTTATCCCTATGGCGAAATCTCCGGTGCTTCACGCTCATTCTGGCGTGCGAACCCTTACACAGGAACTCTTGCTACTTATGGGAATAGTAGTCCTGCATCATTTATCGCGGCTTGCAACGCCAACGGATGGATTAACAACACCCGTGCCGAACGCTATGTGAGCGGCTTGCAGTATGCTGTTGAGCGTGCCTCCGAAATGAACGCCTTGTATCATAAGGATTCCGTGCAAGTATGGGTTGGCGCAGGCAAATACACTGATTACAAGGGATTCGTGATGCGTGACACGGTAACCGTTTTGGGCGGTTTCCCGGCTGGCAAGTATGCCGCTCCGGGTTTGAGTGAACGTCAGGCATTGATGTCCGATGTAATCTCAATTCCAAAGTCCAAACCCGCAAAAGATTTTGATGCTAACGACTATGAGACCATCTTGCAAATATCGGATGTTAATCCCAAACAAGACAGTACGCACCTTAACGATTCCGCAGTTAATTCCGCAGTTAAGTATTGGGATGATGATTATGCTGCAGACATCATAACCGACACCGAAACCATCCAGACAGCAACCATCACACGTACTACTACCTACACATGGGAAACTGCAAGCAAAGAGGTAACTTCTACGTATATCCGCTATGCCGATATGTTGTATAAGGCTCCAAGTACCAACGTGTTCGCAAAGGCCACCCGAAACAGAGTGGACAGAGAAGGAAATATCATAAAAAACCACATTACTATGACCAACGAAGTGTTTGGCGGTCTGAATTGGACAGAAGGACAACTGGTGGTGTACCAATTCTTCGGTCCTGCCAAGAGCACTTCAAATCCATGGCCTGATGCGAACGGGAACAGGAGTTGGGAATTGGCGTATGAGGACAGAAGCAACAATGTTGATTACAACGTATGGGGATTTGATGCCAGCCGCGATGTATTGGATGCCGGTGGTTCAAAAATTGGAACGGTGCCACGCGGAATGTTACTGCAAGGTGTAATGAATACGATGAGCGTATGGCAAACGCTGAAAAACGTGCCTGCAGGAGACTACAAACTGGAGATTGACTTAGGAGCTTATTATACACGTTTTGTCAATGATGAAAACACCGGTATTACATTCTATATTGTCACCTCCAACGGAAATACGGTAGCGCAACAGGCTGTCTATTGCAAGGGCGACAAACTGCGCCGCTACGAGTTTAGTTTTACCCAACCAGCCGACGGAGATATTATTATCCGTATGATGTCTAAATCCGGTTCGCATGATACAGATCCTGCAACAGGTAATTTCGAAACCAGTAGCAACAACTGGCGCAAGGTATGTATGGCTAATGTCCATCTGTTCTTGTTAACTGGTCAGAACTATGTGCCTTCCGAACCGGTGGATGTGACAACAGTAACATCTTCTTCCGCGCCGCAAGTTAAGACCTATGCTCTTTATACGCCAGCCACCCATCGTACTACACTTCGCAAACGCGTTCTGACGATGCCTGACGTATGCGTACCGACATACGGAGGAGGCGGTATCGGGGATCCTGTCGTTATGGGAAATGCTTTCTCAAACGATGCTTTACCACATACCGATCGTGTGAAAGGTGCAACAAAAGCACTGAGAACGGCGGCAACTCTTGCAAAACAAGAGGATCCGCATTATGTGGAATATAACGATGCCAACTGGGACGGTTTTACTATCCGTCACGGATTTCTTTATGACGAGGCAATGGCGCACGGCGGCGGTTCCGGTGTAAATATGTACGAAGGCGCACATTTACGAAACTGTATCGTAATCCATAATATGTCAGCCTGTCGAAACGTAAAGGGAGGTGGTATATTCTGCGATGGTGCTACATCTACTATCGAGGGTTGCTTTGTACTTGATAATACTTCTACACAGGGTACACAGGTTTTACAGGGGCAAATCTTCGCAGGCGGAATGTTTATGTACGAGGGTACGTGTTTCAACTCTCTGTTTGCCAATAACTACAGTTATGGTTCGGCAGGCGGCTTGGGCTTCTGCGTTGGTAGGTTCTTCAACAACACAGTGGCTTATAACACAGCAACTCTTGTGGAAAACGGCAGTATCAGCGGCGGTGCCATTTCATTAGCTACATCGTCCAATCCGAATCTCTTTGTCGCCAATACGATTATCTACGGGAACAATGGCGTTGCCATCCGTGACCGTAATACTGCTTATGGAAACGTTAACCCCTTCATCCACTGTTATATACAGTCGGAAGTGAAGCAACCATACGATGCTACAAACCGAAATGTAGGTAACTACGGCACTAAGACAGGCAATAAAGATAATTACGGTGTCAACAACATATACATCAATGGTGAGGCTCCAACAAAATACAACACACCATTTGAAGCTGACTTGAGTCCGCTCACGGGCGAATATACCGGCAATGCACAACTGTACAATGACTATCGTTTGCTCAACAAAGGAAACTCAAGTTGTGTTAATCATGGTATTGATGAATTTGGCGAAACGTTCTATACCGCTCTCCGCAATAAAGGGAAATCAGATACTGACATTCACAATTCATTTATCTATCAAATCGTGGATGCAGCAGAACTTCCGCAGAACGATGTGGCTTTTGCTGACCGTGTGCAAGACTGTCAGATAGATATTGGTGCGTATGAATATGATGCAGCGCTCTTTATTCGTCCCGACACAATAACTCGTCCTGGAACAGCCATATTCTATGTGGCATTCGATTCGCCGGGTGGCGATGCTTCTGCCGTGTCGCCTGAAAATGCAGCTTGCAGCATGAAACTGCAAAAGGTGCTTGATGCGGCAGGACGTTATAAGCATGAGTTGATGACTAATAGAACAGGTGCTCCAGAGGGCAAACCTAACGAAAAATGGATGGTGGAAGTCCGATTAGAAGGCGACTCAAACCGTTGCACAATCGACGGCGACTATCTCAAAGTCTATTCTCCGACACGCTCTACTAAGTTCGACAACGAAAACATAACCGACAATACGCTTGATTACTCCTTTATCGTTCCGCACGGAGTGCAAGTTAAAGGCGGCTATAGCGGCACGTATTATGTCAAAGATTCTGAAGGCTACTATCTTGATGCTGCAGGCGAAAGAATAATACCAAATCAAAATCTTACTGATCTTACTGACGAACAAAAACGCCAGCGTGTTGACCAACGCGACCCGCTTACCTATCGTTCTGTATTCTCAGGCGAAACGAGTTCTATCACCGGTGCTACCGGTAATACCTACCATGTGGTTACATTTACTAATAATTTGTACGAAGCATTATCTGAAAAGACAATAGATAAAGGCAACCAGTTGAGCAGCATCTCAGGTGAACAGCACCGCGCTGTGCTTGACGGATTATTTATCGAAGACGGCTTTGCCAACTCACCTGACTCTGTTGACCGTCGTGGTGCCGCGGCAGTGGTTACCGAATATGCGCATATACGCAACTGCGTGATACAAAACAACGAAGCCTTGACTTTCGGTGGCGGACTGTATCTCAAACCGCGCGCGCTTGTGAGCGGAACGATAGTTAAGAACAACACTGCCAATCAAGGCGGTGGTATATATGTAGAACAGCCTGCCGAGTCCGGCAGCAATACATTCGCGCACGTCTATACTTCAACAATATGCGCCAACCATGCCAATACTACGGGCGGCGGCTTGTATTTCAATGACAACGTGCGAGTCAACTCATCTGTGATTTGGAGGAATACTGCCAACGACTTTGCCAACTTGGTTGGCCAGTATAATTTCAATGGTGATAATGTCGATGGTTATCCGTTGACTTATACCGCAGTTGAGGTGCGTCAGATAGAAGGTCCGGGTAATATAGAGATTTCTGCTCTTGAGAACGAGGGCGTGCGTTGGGATCACTATGACCCGTTTAATTCTATATTATATTATCCTCTTAATGCCGCATCTATCCTCGCAACAACGGGTATGACTATTTCTGACTATCATAATGCTATGCTGCGTTTCCCGACGCTCGACAGTATGGATATAGCCGGTGTCTGCCGTGTTGACTGGGATATACCGGGAGTGCACCGTTACGACCCGTGGAACGACACATTGGTTGTCAAACACAATGAGTATATCGATATAGGCGCACGCGCTATCAACCGTAACTTTGATAACATTAAAGAAGAAGCCCTTATAATGTACCGTATTTTCGTTGCCAACGCATCTACGGCATGGAACTCGCAACAGGAACTTACGGCAATACGTGACGCTCTGATTCGTAACCAGAATACTGACCCGTTGTCGCGTATGTATGGTCAGCGCGGGTCTTCGTTCTATTATCCGTTCCAGAGCCTCACGCTCGCCTTCGACTATATCATAGATGTGCGCAAGGCATTCCCCGAAAAACTGAATAATGCACGATTTGAAGTCTTTGTGGCAGGACGCGGTAATACCGGTTCCGACGCCAACTATGTGCCTGAGCGTGATGCGCACAACAATAAGGGTAAAGGACGTGTGAACACCTTTGTGGTTCCTGAACGTACTTCTGTTATCGGCAGTATTGACTATGACCCTTCGCAATCCAGCAAACTCGGATATTGTCAGGCGGGTTATAGAGATGTATATTCTATCAACGATGACCGTCCGGAACTTAGAACACGCCTTGGCGGTTATGACAATCCTTTGGTGGAAACAAGTTTAGGACTCAATGTGGAAATGACTAATGCGCTGACCGACACCATACGCGAGCGCCGTAAACTGCGTGACTTGAACCAAAATGATGTGTTCGAGCCTTGGGAGTTTGACCAGCCTACCATTTTGAGCGGTGAGATACGTTCTGACGACGGTACGCTTATTGGTAATGCATACCATGTCATCACATCATACGCTGACTCCACAGAGTTGGGCGCTCTGCCGACAAAATACAAAACTTATGAATTCAGAGACGGCAAATTCATATTCGACAATGCCATAACTAAAAAGGAAGAATACTATTTGGAGTGTGAACCGTCACGTTTGGCGCGGACAATAGTTCTTGACGGTCTGACAATACAACACGGTAAAGCATTGGATATTGATTCTATTGACGCTGATTCTTTGGGATATCTGAACAAAACATATTTCCGTGGTGGCGGTATATTTGTTGACGGTAACTGGACAAAAAACTTCGATAGCGATACAATGGGAATACCTAACGTAACCGATGCCTCACTATATAATATCCCGATGCTTATTCGTAATTGTTGGTTCAACCAGAATATAGGTGGTAATGGTGGTGCTATATATTCCAATGGTAACCTGCATGTCTATGGCTCATATTTTACGCAAAATTATTCACAAGGACCTATGTCAGAACTTGACCAAGAACGTATTCCGTGGTCTGCAGGTGGTTGTATTGCAACCAATGGCTTCTGTGCGTTGCTGAACGACCTATTTGCTAACAATGAAGCCAAACGCGGTAAATTCTCGATTGTCATGGATGCTGAATCGCCTGACCATATCGAAGACGCTGAAGAGAGACAAGGGTTTGCCGGTGTGGTTTCTGCATCAGGCACAAGTCAGGTCAATGCCATGAACTGCCACTTTGTTCGCAATAAAGCAGTCGCTTATCCGGCAATATTCAATTTCTTGAACAATTCCCACTATACATACGAACTAAAACACTATGTGTTCAATTCTATTTTCTGGGGCAATGAGGCAACCGGTATAGATAATTGTGAAAACAGTTCATCGGCGACTTCGGAGACAAAGGCAACGTTTAGGACCCGTTATAACCAACGCAAGGGCGATATAATGCACTATAATTCTGATGATTATAATACCTATTATAGGCTTATGCGCGAGTATGACGATTTGGCGGAAGACGACCCGTTCTCTAATGAAGCAGAAGCCAAATTGCAGGAAATACGTAATCTTGCCAATGAAATAGAAGGAATCTATTTCTCCGCATACGAAGACACTACGGCATTGTTACCTGCCCAACCGCGTGATGATTATCTTATCAAACACACAACAGCCTCTGAAGTTCATACCGACGGACGCTCAATTCCGGTGCAAACTTTCCCCGGCTCAACAGAAATTTCATTCCAAGAGATATTCACTTATCTGCACGGCAACCACAATGTGCTTATCAGTCGAGATAACAACGCCATTATGGGTCCGCACTTCGTGCAACCTACAGCCCAAGCCGGCAACAACGATGCCGTACAACAGTCCGACTGGCTGCTTTCGCGTATCAACGAGACAACCGATGCCGGCTGGGGATTTCTGAAACAGCGTGTGTCGCGCGATACTATAGGGTGGAGCAATTCCGCTGATATGCAGGTAGAACCGGAGATGTATGTTTCCGAGACACTTGCACAGCAGGCTGCAAACGACTCTATTGCAACGGGGCGCTGGACTAATTACACTGCTTTCCCGTATCCTGTTTATGCCGATATGGAAGAATCAGCCTTCCTGCCTACATCAGATATCGCAATATACAACTATTACGCCAACCGTACATCAACCGCGTTCCGTACATTGCTTATGCCGCTTGGAGGGCAACGGTATATGGAATACATCCGCTACGATGAGGCTAACAACCGGCCTATGTACCGTATCTCACCTAACCCGAAATTCGGTGTTGATAAGGTATATATCGATATGGGTGTGTATGAGTACCAGTATGTCAATCTGAGCCGTGCCGGTGGTGAGGTGGATACGATATGGGTAACGCCTGACGAGCGTGGTGAGCATGAAGACCAGACTATAGAACATGACGGCTCGTCATGGGAACGCGCAACAAGCAACGTGCAGGACGCTATTGACCAATTGTTGTGCTCATATAACAACCATGATAAATATATTTGCTTCAAAGAAGGAACATATACTCCTATTACTGTTATCAACCGCCGTTTGGCATTCTTGCTGAAATCATCAGAACAGCACATGGCAATCCACCTGCCCTCGAGGGCTCGTAACGACAAAGATTATTCCGTTCGTTCTATAACACTGCTTGGCGGTTATAGTGCCGAATCGCCTGATGAAGAGCGTAATCCGGAGAAACACCCTGTTGTCTTTGAAATGCAAGACCGTCTTGACCGCGATATCCTCAATCAGGTCTTTGTGGTAGATGATATAAAACGCCAGAACATACAACGCACATTCCGTGCACAAGACTTGAATCCTACAGACACGGTAATACCCGTTACTTTCGATGGACTCACATTCCATAATGTGCAGTCGGTGGCTGACCTTGATGAGTCGTGGCTGACAGACTTGGGCGGTGCCGCAATATTCTATCGCGAGCAGCGTCAATATGAAAAAGACGGACTCGGGGTTTGGGAAAGACAGGAAGACAAACCACTTTATGCCGATGTGGTGCATCGCGATGACGCCACAACAATAGAACTGCCCAAACTGACTGTTACCAACTGTATTTTTGCCGACAACGGGCAGCATACCAGCGAATACAAATACCGTCCGGCGGCAGTATATATAGGTCACGGTGGCGGTTCGTCATTGGTTGTCAACTCACTGTTCCACTCCAATTCAGGCAAACCGCTATATGCTCCCGACCCGGATAACAAGTCGGTTCCGGCTATCGCATCCGTGCCTAACACCGTAACCGTTGTCAACTCTACATTTGCACTCAACGACGGACACCTTACTCTCGACTGGGAGGGTAGCGAATTGCACAACTCGCTTATTTGGATGGATGATATGGGTGAGGGTATAGCCATCCCCAATGACACAATATTCGAGATGGGCGGCGATGCATGGCGCAAAGGTATCAACAAACAGGGTATTGCTAACGAGATAACCCATAATGCCATGTATGGATTTATGGAGGCTGATGCGTTTGATAACGAAAACCTTGCCGCTGACAATAACGACCTTTTCGAGGGACCTAACTTCGTTGACCCGAAACTCAATGCCACAACCGATGAAGAGCGACTCACACGTGACTTTCATATAAATCCTGCCGTGCGTACCATGAATATGGCATACGACACCACTGTATATCGTGACCGCGTCTTTGTTCGTCAGTACCGCACAGAGCAATATCCGCTTCTCGATGAAAATGAATTATGGCTGCGCCCTACAGGACATAAATATACTATACAGTGGATCAACCAAGATATCGACCTTGCCGGTCGTCCGCGTTTCCTTGGTAACGCTATGGAGCGCGGTGCATACGAATGTCCCGTTTTGTTGAGACGCGTATTGTATGTTGATCCCACACGTATGGACGGTGACGGTTCGTCTTGGCAGAATGCTTTCGGACAGAACCAGTTGCAGAACGCTATTGATGCTGCTGCTATTTATTCCTATCTGAACCGTACAGTGCCTAATATAGAGACACGCCGGTCATACGTATTTGTCAAAGGTGCAGCCAATAAAATAGAACCTGTCATCAGAACTTATGCAGGTGTGCAGATGTATGGTTCAATACCGTCGTCATTGCGCGATACGGTATATTATGACCCTAACGACCCTGATCAAGGATATACCGATGCAGAATGTCAGCGCTTTACCAATATGATTAAATCTATCCGTAACGGTATTGCCTCACCGCGTATCACTACATCTATGCTGCGTGGTGTGGAAAGTACCGAAGTGGATAATAATTTCACAACTGATTTTGTGCTTGACGGCTTCGAAATCTATAATTCAGACCTCGTCCGTACCAAACCGGCAATTAATCTGCGTGACAGGCGGGCGGTAATACGCAACTGTCTGATTCGCGGAAATATAATGAATGGTGTGCCTGTGGTTAGTTTGTCTGACGGTCTGCTCTATAACTCGCTTATATACGGCAACACAGCCACGAGTCAGGTTAAAGTGCAGGGAAATGGTCTTGTGCTCAACTGTACCGTAGTGGCAGAGCAAGAAGGAGACACTACAATTGACGCTACCTATGCGCTTGATAAATCGGTTGTCAATATTCTGACGCTCAACGAGGCGACACAAACCGTAAGTCGTGCCGGCACAACGGCATTCAATCGTCTGAACACTGATTATACCGCTATGTTTGCCGACAATTTGCGTCCTGACTATGCTTATCCTAAGTCAGTCATAGCATCGCATCTGGTGGCTCCGCGTTGCCGCCCCCTGTGGTATCAGTTGCACGACCGCAGCAAGGCAATAGGCGCCGGAGCAACGGCATCATGGTTCTTGCCCGCCGGCGCAGGTGCGTTGGCTGGTAATGCGGAAGCAAACGCTTTGTTCGCAACATACGACAGTCTGGTTAACTTCAACAACGACCGCGACGCTCTCGGCAACCCGCGTCTGATAGACAATGAGGTCGATTTGGGATGTTTTGAGACATGGGACGTGAATGGTACTGTGACTGCCACGGCAGAGACAAATGCCGATTATGAGACCAATTATGGCGGACATGATTACCCGCATATCGGTTCGGTTGTGTATCTCAACCGCGGTTCCACTCTGCATTTCCCGTTGTCGGCAACACCTGATTATCGTTTCACCTCAACCAATCCGATTCAGCCGGCATATCTGCTTGTCAAAGACAGTGCTTCAATATATACCGACGGCAATCACCTGCGGGCGGAGTATGTGGCTGTGGAAAAAATATTCAGAAACCAGCGTTACAGTATGACAGCGCTACCGTATAAATATGATATTACCAATGCAGTAAAACAGAATTATAATGCCTCAACCGATGCAATGACGATAACACCACGACGTGACGATTTCAATGCTTATTATTACAGCGGTTCTGACCGTGCACAATACAATTATAACTTCCAACCCACCAATTCATACGCTTGGAAAGCGATTGTAAATGATTCTGTCAAAGCAAACGACGGTTGGTTGCTTGACTTCAAGGAGAACAAGACGGCGGATACAATACTCTTCACCGGCTGGTCGGCACAGGCAGATACATGGTTATATACCGAAGACGGTAATCCGAAACAGGTTATTCTCAATCAGTACGACCACCGTACGGATGGTATCAATGGCGAGGGTATGGATTTCACGCGTCTTGAAGATATGGGTTGGAACATGCGAGGCATGCCGTATCTTGTGTCAGATTATGCAACATCGCCTCTTGCAGACGGAACATATCAGATGCATATTCCGCACCTGATTTATCAGATGTCGGGTGCAGGTGACTATCTGCATGAGATTATAGAAAGCAATGAGCAGATGTTCACCCACCGCTCTTGGATTGACGGTACGTTGCTGACTCTCGGTAACGCATGGTTTACTCAGACATCCGATATTGCACCTACCGAAACACTCACTTTCAAGCAGCCGCTCTATGTCAACCGTCCGAGTATGGGGATGCGTCCGTTGGTGATGCTGACCAACAACAGCGGCAAGGGCGACATAATGGAAGTGGTGCCTGACAGCTTGGCTTCCAAGTCGGTTGCATATAGGGTAGGGCGCGATGGTATCAAGTGGCGTTCGGACAGATATACGCAGGTATGGATCAATGACGGTACAGATCGTATCTCGATGTCAATGCTTGCATCTGCACCGACAAAAGTGGATATGCAGGTAGGCGTAGCGATAGCCGCAGGAGGCAACTTTACTTTCTCGCTACCAGAGCCGGAAGCCTTTGAACCTTATTCGGCTGTATGGCTTACCGACACGTATAATAATAAAATTGTCAACCTGCTTAAGCAATCGTATGAAACCTTTATCCCTTCAGGAATAGACACGCGCCGCTTCAAACTTCGTATCGACGGCTATCCGTTGGGAACAGACGGCAAACGCGAGTATATCTCATTCGCTCACGAGAAGACATTGTATGTACGTGGATTAGTTGATGGCGACCGAGTGTGCGTCTATGCCGCAGACGGCAAGAAAGTGGCAGACTTCATTGCCAACAAAACCGAATACGAACTGCCGCTACCGCAAGGCATGTTTGTGGTCAACGTCAACAGCGAATATAACAACAAAGTGGTCAGCATGTAGCCGACCACTTTTTTTGTATGATTTATTTGTGATTTATGATACAATGCTGAGGTACATACAATCCTGTATAAGTCAGATAGCGACGAAAATGCCGAATAAATTACAACGAAAAAAAACGGACAATTTTGCGCAATTCATTTATTTGTAGTATTTTTGCGGTTGAAAAATATTTTTTATTTCCGAATAAATTGCGCAAATGACATATTTTCGGAAGCCTATCAAACAAATACTTCTAAATAAGAATAATTATGAATATATTACGACCGCAATATATCAGTGAGTTGATTGCTTCAAAAATATTCTACATTTTCATTGCATGCGTTTTTCTGACGTCTTGCAATTCATCGTTGGAGGTTAATTCACCTGATAATTCCCTTACCGTAAAATTTCATACCGCTGCAGATGGTGCTATTGGGTATTCTGTTTTGTGTGATGAGCAAGTAATTATCGATTTTTCTCCTCTTGGTTTCCTCACTAAAGAGCAAATGCTGACTAATGGCTTTTCGATTGAAGGTTCCAATAAAGAACAGCACAATTCCACTTGGGAAACCGTTTGGGGTGAAGAACACTATATTCAAGACAATCATAATTCGCTGATAGTTAATCTGCGACATGAAAGTGACATTCTATTGGATGTCGAGTTTCGTGTTTTCAATGATGGTTTTGCTTTCCGATATATCTTTCCGGAACAATCTCAGACTTCTCTTTCTATCACGTCCGAACTTACTGCCTACCGTTTTGCCCAAGGTGCCCAAGCGTGGTCTATCCCTTGGCGAACAGAGTATTATGAAGGACTATGGAATAAGCGTGTAATAAGTGGCGAACAGGCAGACCTTACCACCGATACCCTTTGTTCGCCTATAACTATCGAATTTTCAGATGGTACCTTTGGTTTTGTCCATGAGGCTGCATTATTCGACTATCCGGCGCAAAACTTATATGTCCAAGATGGTACGTTATGTACCTATCTTACACCATGGCGAGGGGCGGCAGATACTGTCGGTGTCAAAGCCTATATCCAAACACCCTTTGCTACACCATGGCGTATGGTGGTTCTGACTAAAACATTGCCCGAACTTGTGGCATCGCGCATAATGCTTAATCTTAATGAACCTTGCAAAATAGAGGATCCAAGTTGGATAAAACCGATGAAATTCATGGGAATATGGTGGGGAATGCACATCAAAACCATGACATGGGAGCAAGGACCAAAGCATGGAGCAACCACGGAGAATATGGAACGCTATTTGCGTTTTGCTGCTCAACATGGCATAGATGCCGTGCTTGCTGAAGGTTGGAATATAGGATGGGAAACATGGAAAAACTTCGATTTCACTACTCCATACGACGATTGGGATATGGACTATCTGAGTCGCTTGGCTGATAGTCTTGGCGTTCAGATTATAGGGCATAACGAGACAGGTGGTAATGCTGCCGATTACGAAAGCAAGTTGGACACTATCTATCGCTATCATGCTCAACATGGTATTCATGTTGTCAAGACAGGCTATGTTTCACCTATTATTCGCACAATAGATGGTTTGCAGTGGAACAAAGGTCAATCAGGAGTACGCCATTATCGAAAGGTTATTGAGACGGCAGCCAAATACCATATTGCTATTGATAACCATGAACCGGTCATGCCTACCGGACTGCAACGCACCTATCCCAACCTGATGACCCAAGAGGGTGTGCGCGGACAAGAATGGAACGCATGGAGTCAAGATGGCGGCAGTCCGTGCGAGCATGTTACCGTATTGCCTTATACTCGTATTTTAGCCGGTCCGGTGGACTATACGCCCGGTGTGTTTAAGTTTGAGAACCCCGTAATTCCTACCACACGTGTCCATTCAACCCTTATCAACCAACTCGGACTCTTCGTTTGCTTCTATTCTCCACTTCAGATGGCATGCGACTTGCCCGAACACTATATGCAACATGCTGATGCTTTCCGTTTTATTCAACGTGTGCCATGTGATTGGGAGCGTTCAATGCTTGTTGATGGAGCGATAGGCGATTTCTGTGTTTTTGCTCGACAAGCAAGGAATACTGACGATTGGTATATAGGTGGTATCACCGATGAAGTGGCTCGCGATGCAGTTGTTCCTCTGTCTATGTTAGATGCCGACAAGACTTATATGCTCACGCTTTATGCCGATGCACCTGATGCTGATTGGCAAACTAATCCGTATGCCTACATAATAGAGGAACGCGAGGTCTCGGCTTCCGATACTTTACATATACGTATGGCTCCGGGCGGCGGTTTTGCAGCCGAATTGAATTGTAGAAATTTTCAGTGATAAGGATATTCGTATGGGAAACACGTACATATCCACAATTCGTGCCATTCGTACCGTTATTTCAGTGCCTTCCGTCCCGCCTCTGTCATGAGTCCGTGCTTCTCTAATTCCGCACACCTTTGGCGATTAAGTTCAGTCCAATGGCTACCCCTACGACGAGGCGACAACCGCTGTGCCAATCGACCATCAGGCATACGTTTAACCGTAGAATCAATCCAACCGAAGCAAAGTGCCTCCTCAACGATATTTATATAAGCCAAACATAAACCATCCGGTTTTATCTTGCTGCGGTAGGCGGCTACCCAACAGAATTTTTCTGCTGTATGATTATCTTCCAACCACCTGCGCAACTCCTCACGACTATTATATTCCAACAGATTAGTAATTTCCATGCTAACCTTATCTTTTAGTCTTAAAAAAATTCTGCATCAATGCCCTACATTCCTCTTCCATAATTCCTTTTGTTACAGAGCATTTAGGATGTAATGCTTGTGGCGCATATTTCGTAAAACCGCGTTTTTCGTCGCAGCACCCGAACACCACTCTGCTTATTTGTGCCCATCCGATAGCACCGGCGCACATCACACAAGGTTCTACCGTAACGTAGAGCGTACATTCAGGCAGATACTTACCTCCTAATCCCTGCTCGGCTGCCGTGATAGCGATAATCTCTGCATGGGCAGTTACATCTGCCAGCATCTCAGTCATATTATGTCCCTTAGCAATAATGCTGTCCTGACATGTGATGACGCAACCTATTGGTATCTCGCCTGCCTCAAGGGCTTTCTGTGCCTCTATAAGTGCCTGACGCATAAAGCGTATGTCTGTTTCAGAACTCATTGATTGAAAGAATGAACGTATCGGCAAAACTCAATCATATCTTGTGGAGCCGATTCGAAATGATTACCTACTACCACCATATCTGCACCGGCATCACAAGCCATGGCAAGTTGCTCCACACTGCATATCCCGCCACCAACGATAAGTGGTATGTCAAGAGCATGTTTTACCTCTTGAATAATAGTCTGATTGACAGGGTTTTTAGCACCGCTACCAGCCTCTAAGTAGATGGTCTTTAATCCTAATAACTGCCCGGCAAGAGCGGTGTTCACTATTGTGTTGACATCGTCCTGAGGTATAGGGGTTGTCTTGCTCACACGTTGTGTTGCCGATTGCCGACCGCCATCAACAAGTATATATCCCGTTGGAATAACCTCTAAACCTGACTGGATTATTTTTTGTGCTGCATTAACGTGCTGACCAATAAGAAAATCAGCGTTTCTGCCGGATATGAGCGACAATAGCAATATGCCATCGGCGGCAGGTGTTACTTGATTGCTATTGCCCGGAAACAGCAGTAAGGGAATATCAGTGAATTTTTTTATTTCAAATGCAATAGGTTCAATACTGCCATTCATAGTACTACCTCCAAGCAGAATATAATCTGGTGATGCCGAATTGATTAGAGTGACTAAATCTGCAATGTCAGAGAGTGCTATCTTATCAGGATCGATGAGCACACCTATTTGCTTATGTATTTTTGAAATCTCAATCATGGGCAATTAAAATAATATTGTCGGTCAGATCATTGATAATGCTTAGTTCGTACCTCTTCTGACTCTTGTTGATTATAGCGTAACTATCTGTTGGCGAAATAATTATCTCTTGTGAAGTCGGGTAGTCGAAAGCCTCATCGCCAACAATCTTGTAAACGGCTTCTTTCCCGCACCACACCATTGTGGCATATTGCACGGCAGAGTAGGGCAGAGATGAATGATTATTATCTATACTCTTGAACACTTCAAATTCTCTCACCGACATATATCGTTCAGCCAATTTCAAAATGCGAGCCGTAGCAGGCTCTATGTCGATGCCAACTAAATGTTGACTTACTGCTACTGCAATATGATTTTTTGAGTGTGAAATGCTTATATTGTATGGCGAATTGACTAAGTAGGGTTTACCTTTTTCAGTATAATTGATGTGTGGCTCGTGGTGCAATATATTGGTTAAGAGTGTTATAGCATTGGCGAACTCAAGTGGTCGCTTTTCTGACTTGCGTTGCGAAAGATATGGCTCATACCACTCCGAGTTCGATAAATGTTGTATATGCTCAATGGCATTAGCGTCAATCTCAGAGTATGCAATGACGATATCTTTATATTCCACTATTTTTGCCATCTGAACGACTCTATAAGTTCTATTATGTCTTTGTGCATATAGTCAATAACCGGTGCAAGCGAGTCCTGATTAGGTGTACAGTTGAAATATAATGCACCTCGAAAAAAATGACGTGTACTATCTGTCAATACAAATTGATACGGAGATGCTGTATTGCCCTGAATCTCATACATTACGCCATAGACCTCTTGTTCTGGATTTTCATATCCTTGTTCAGGTATCGATGATGCCATCTGTGCATGCTTATACACAAACTGTTCTGCCTCGCTTGTCAGAATAGAAAAATTGTTCTTTATCGGCTTATAACTGCAGTGAATACTGGCTTTAAAATCAGGATAATAGATGTCGAGCCAGTATTTCTCGTTATCTTCGGTGCGATATACTATCTCTGCATTCGCTGACTTATTGAACATATATGGATAGTCGTCGGGTGCAAATGTTGTGTACGCAGTGTCAGGTATGGCAATGCGGAAATAACCGTATGGCTTCGGACTATATTGCGGTCGGCAACCTAATAGAATTATGCCTAATAATGTTAATATCAAATACTTATGCTTTCTCATCGTTGTCTGCTACATTTTCTGTGTTATCAATGCTGAAACGTATGGTGTTGATACGCCTTTTATTGACCGACATAATCTTAAACGAATAATTCTTATAGCGTATAACCTCGTTTTTATGTGGCAATTCGCCCTTAATCTCAAGTATCAGACCTGCCAATGTCTCTACTTCTGATGAAAAACGGTCGAACTCGTCCGGCTCAATCTCCGTAATCTTATAAAAGTCGTTAAGCAGTATTTGCGCCTCAAATTGATATGTCGTATCGTTAATCTTTGTGTATTGTTTCTCGTCCTCATCATACTCATCGGCTATATCTCCTACAATCTCTTCTAATATATCCTCTAAAGTAACAAGTCCTGCTGTACCACCATATTCGTCCACCACAATAGCCATGTGCATCTTATTCTCCTGAAACTCATGTAGTAAATCATTCAAGCGTTTGCTTTCAGGTACAAAATAGGCTTGACGCATCAATGTCTGCCACTTGAAACTTGCAGGCTTATTCAGATATTGAATCAAATCCTTGCTGAATATCAAACCCTTAATATTGTCGGTCGAACCGGCATATACAGGTAGGCGTGAATAGCCGGAATCTGTTATAATCTTAAGTAGTTGGCGGAAATTAGATTTTACGTCAACGGCTACCATATCAACCCTTGCGCACATTATGTCAACCACCTCTTTATCGCCAAAAGTTACAATACCTTCAAGCATCTCCTTGTCTTTTTCATTGCCTATGTCGGTCAGTTCTATTGCTTGTGATAGTTCGTCAAGACTTATGTCGTTGTGGTGGTGATGTTCAGTACGTTCCACTATATACGACGACTTGACCAACAGATATGATAGTGGAGTCATAATGTAATTCAGCGCATTAAGCATCGGAGCAACACGCCGAGCAGTCTTTAATGCATTTTTCGATGCATAGAGTTTAGGAGTTATCTCACCTAAGAGTAAAAGCAAAAAGGTAATAAGTACAGTGTCAATTACAAACCCTGCTATCGGGTATTCAGCAAAATTAAACACGCATGCTACCAAATATGCTATCAAAAGAGTTATTACGATATTGACAAAATTATTGGTAATCAGTATAGTGGCTAATAGTTTTTTCGGATTGGTCAGCAGTTTGCAAATTAAATTATCACGGGCTGATTCGCTTTCTTTTAATTGACTCAAATCGCTTTGAGATAACGAGAAAAATGCGTTTTCTGATGATGAGATACTTGCTGATATGAAAAAACATATTATGCTAACTGCCAACGACACCCAAAATTTCCAACTTATCGACAAACTTATGATTGAAATCAAACACATTGCTAATTCTTTTTATAACTTGCAAAGTTACTATTATTTGGTTATTCTACAAAATTTTAATTTCATAATTCCTATTATTTGCCTGATAATGAGATATCTCTGAATTATGACTATATATAAAATTTGGTTGTTTCAAATAATTGTTGTAATTTAGCCTGCCAAATACTAACAACTTAAAATCAAAATCATGAACAATAATTATTGTGTAATAATGGCAGGCGGTGTAGGAAGTCGCTTTTGGCCATATAGTAGGAACAATCGACCAAAACAATTCTTAGACTTTTTCGGTCTTGGACAGTCGTTACTACAAATGACAGTTGAACGTTTCCGACCGGTTGTACCTATCGAAAACATACTGATTGTTACTAATGCGGTATATAAAGATTTGATATTAGAGCAGTTGCCTGAGTTGTCGGAAAATCAGATTTTATTGGAACCAACTCGACGCAATACTGCACCATGCATTGCTTATGCGGTGGCTCGGATAAAAGCACTTACCAGAGATGCGAATATAATTGTTTCACCTGCCGACCATCTCATTCTCAACCAGCAGGCGTTCATTGATACTATTAAGCATGGCTTGGATTACATCAACTCCGATGATGTCTTGCTGACATTGGGTATGAAACCCACACGTCCCGAAACAGGTTATGGCTATATTCAAATGGAGGAAGGCACAACAGCACTTAGGCGTGTGAAGACATTCACCGAGAAACCTAATCTCGAACTTGCGGAAGTATTCTACAAAAGCGGTGAGTTCCTATGGAATTCCGGCATCTTCTTGTGGAATCTCAATGCTATCAGCAAGGCCTTTGAACTCCATCAGCCCAAAATAGCCGAAGTCTTTGCTGCGGGGGCTGATGTATTCAATACACCAAAGGAAAGTGATTTTATCAATGCCCATTTTATTGAATGTCCAAATATCTCAATTGATTATGGCATTCTTGAAAAGGCTGATAATGTTTGTGTGCTATCAGCAGATTTCGGTTGGTCGGATTTAGGCACGTGGGGCTCATTGCATGATCTGTCGCCTAAAGATAGTGCCGACAATGTTAGCCTGAATGATAATGTTGAGTATTATGATTCAAAAGACAATATCGTTGCTGTTCCTAAAGATAAACTTGTGGTTGTTAAAGGCTTAGATGATTTTATTGTTGCAGAAGAAGATAATGTCCTTATGATATGTCCTAAGGCGCAAGAACAATCAATTCGACAAATTGTCAATGATGTACAACTAAAATACGATGGAAAGTATAATTAACTTTTTCAAAGGCTTTGACTTATTGCAGATAGGCAGTTCGTTTGTTGTCATGTTTGGTATTGTTGATGCTTTAGGCTCAATACCAATCATGTTGAGTATCAAACAGCGAGAACCTATCAATGCAGGGCGGACAGTGATTATTGCATCCGCTATACTTATTGTGTTCTTTTTCGGTGGCGAATGGATCCTGAATTTTTTAGGTGTCGATATTAAGTCATTTGCTATTGCCGGAGCCTTAATCCTTTTCCTAATGGCTCTCGAAATGCTTCTTGACATTGAGATTTTTAAAAATAAAGGACCCGAAGGCAGTGCATCGATTATTCCTCTCGCCTTCCCGCTTATTGCCGGTCCCGGAACATTTGCAGTCATTATATCATTGCAGTCAATGTATAGTTCAATCAATATAATTATTGCGTTGATACTCAATATGGTATGGGTGTATATAGTTATTAAGGCGACTGATAAAATAGAAGCATGGTTAGGTAAGGGTGGAATTTATATATTACGTAAATTTTTCGGACTCATACTCCTTGCCATGTCAGTCAAAATGTTCAATACAAACATCGGGCAACTAATGAAAGGTATTATTGATTAGATTATAATATGCGATTTTTCAATCAAATAATAGGTGTTATAATATGTGCATGTACGTTGTTGTCATGCCATAAGGATGATTTTATAGTCAGAGGTACGATTGCCGATGGTAATGGGCAAATGCTTTATCTTGAGCATAACTCATTGAGAGGTGTGGTGACAATTGATTCAGTGCGTCTTAAGTCAAATGGCAGATTTGCCTTTTATGCGCCTAAACCTCAATATCCAGATTTATATCAATTACGTCTTGCTGACCAACGTTTTCTGTTTCCCGTTGACTCGGCAGACAAACTCACTATTGTTGCTCAATCCAAAACATTGGTCTTTCCGGAAATAGTTGAGAGTTCGCAAAATGTTGTAGAGTTGCAACATCTGCGCCAATCGGTGAGCAATCTGCAAGCCATGTATCAAAACATTTCAGCACAAGGAAATCAAGATTTTATCTCGGCTCTTGAACAACACCGACATTACTCGGACTCTCTCATAATGAGCAACACACATTCTATCGTTGCCTATTATGCTATATTCCAACGTATTGGAGAGTATTATATCTATTCTCCATACGAGAAGGCTGACAGAGTATATTGTGCCGCTGTTGCAACCGGATTTAAAGCCTTTATGCCTCAATACGAGCGCACCTTGTCGCTTGAAGCATGGGTGTTGAACGCTATTCGTCAAGACCGTAAGGCTAATAATCTACAGTCTATTCAAGATATGGTAGATAAGGCGCAAGAGCAAGACCTTAATATCTCGCTGCAAGACCGAAATGGAGTCGTCCGCAGTCTGGATGAATTGAAAGGCAAGGTCATACTGCTCGACTTTTCGGCTATCGAAATGGAGCAAAGTTCGGCATATATGCTGCAACTCCGTGACTTATATAATAAATATCATGCGCGTGGACTTGAAATCTATCAGATTTCTGCTGATACCGACCGTTCTTCATGGCTCCGTGGAACAGAAAATCTGCCATGGATTTGTGTGCGTGACGACAATGATTTTCGTCATTCATCGCTTGTTAAATATAATGTCCAACAACTCCCAACAATGTTCATTATCAACCGTAAAGGGAGTGTTGTTGCTAGACATTCCGATTTCAAGACGATTGAAAAAGATATTCTTACCAACCTTCAAAAATAAAATTTTATGAAACGCTACTTATTTGTTTTGTTGCTATGTTCATTTAACTTCATTATGTGGGCGCAAATGATAACCACCGATAATGATACTTATCAGTATGGTGATAAAGTTAGTGTTAAATATTCTGCTTGCCCAACCGGCAGCAACTTCTATTTTTATCAGAACGTGTCAAAAGTACCAAGTATTTTCTACAAGCAAAGTGTTACTTTCGACTCCGACGAATTTTCATTTTCGACTTTTGAACCGGGTTTTTATATTGTGCAAAACGAACTTGATGACCAAATTTTTGCACAAACTTCATTCACTATTCAAGATTTGCCGCTTGCCAATGAAAATCTGCGTATTTTCCTTATTGCCGATGCACATGTTATGGCTAAAAGCCTTGTTTTGAGCGAAGGTGATGCATATAATAAGGCAATGGAAAGCAATCGTAAAATGCTTGCTGTAAGCGAAGATGTCTATAATCAACTCATTGATAGTGTGATTAAATACAAACCCGATTTGGTTCTCTTGCCCGGCGATATGACTAAGGATGGCGAAAAATTGAGCCATGATGTTGTTATTAGCGGTCTTGACAGATTAGCCAAAGCAGGTATCAGATCGTTGGTCATACCAGGAAATCACGACTATAACAATCCGAATTCCGTCTTTTATGCTTCAGCCGAATCGTTCTACACACCAACTATTACTGAAAGCGAATTTGCTCAAATGTATGCCAACTACGGATATGGCGAAGGGTGTGTTCGTGATACTGCTTCCCTGTCGTTCTATACCGATGAGTTTCCTAAATTGCGCATCATAGGTATCGATGCTACTCGTAATCGTGAAAATACCCTCAAAGAGTGGGGGGCTGACCGAGATCGTTCGTATGGCGACGGACTCCTGCGCGACAATACCCTCCAATGGCTTATCGACCGTGCCGACGAGGCG
>Ga0326513_10000036_pt1 | contig 96064 bp, 134 predicted proteins | sample 2_2465_0518_D_FD_203654 | JGI IMG/M metagenome (GOLD analysis project Ga0326513, IMG submission 203654) | Bovine rumen microbial communities from UC Davis, California, United States - 2_2465_0518 | ecosystem: Host-associated > Mammals > Digestive system > Stomach > Rumen | place: USA...
ACGACCGGAAACTGCATCGGCTCAGTTATAGTTTTCTGTTACCACCCCCTTTGACGGAAGACAACTTATAACCGACTAAATAGCGCTCTGCAATAGCGGAGCGCTATATTTCTTTAATACGGAGTGATAGATCGTGGCTCAGATGAGTAAGAAGATACAGTTCCACGACGACGACAAACTGAAGAAGGTTAATCCGGAAACTGTTAAGTTGTGGAAGAAATATGAGGCCGATATGTCGTTGCGTAATTTATCTGATGGCACAATTAAAGGATATCGTAATGATATCGAACATCTGTGGATATATACGTATGACAATCTCGACAACGTTGCTATCACAGAATTAACAGAGGACGACTTGACGGAGTTCTTCTATTTTTGCAAGACGGAGGGTAACAACCCGAAGCGCATCAAAAGAAGGATGTCGTCTATAAGTGCGTTCTATAAATATTTAAGAAAGAAAAAGATCATATCTGAAAACCCGATGGAGTTTATAGACCGTCCGGCAAGAGACGTTGATGTAATTACCCAGACGTTTCTCACCAAAGAACAGATAGCGGATCTAAGAATTAAGCTTGAAGCAAACTATAAAGACGCAAAGACGGTGTCACAAAAACACCTCGCGTTAAGCTACCTGTGCTACGCAATGTTCTCGCTGTCTACAATGGCGAGAGTTACAGCGGTAAGCAATATTATGTGGCAGCAGATTAATTTTGACGACAGGGTCGTTCTTGATGTGCTTGAGAAAGAGGCCAAGGTTGTAACCTTATACTTTTCGGAAGACGTCAAGAATCTATTAATGACTCTGAAATCTTTCAGAGATGAAAACAATATTGATGATACCGGATATGTGTTTATATCAAAGGATACAGATGGATATCACAAGGTATCGAGTAACACGTTGTCTCAGTGGTGTAAGAAAATAGGCGCGATTATAAACGTGCCGACATTACACCCTCACGACTTCAGACATTCCAGCAGTACTATACTGCGTAACTCCGGAATGGCTCTTGAAGATATTGCCGTGTTGCTTAATCACGAAAGCACAGAGACGACGCTGAAATACTATATAAGACGTGACGATAGCAAGGTTGTTGCTAAAAAGGATGAACTGGGAATTTAGGAGGTACGGCGATGGCCGACAACAACACCCTAAGTGCAAGGGGTAAAATGCGTAACACGGCTCCGAAACCTCCGGGCGCAAAGGAGCCAAAGAGAGGCGAGTTCTTCTGTTGCGCTTGTGGTAAAAAATATACCAGACAACAGGCGTATTTTCCGATGTCGAGGTCGATACTCTACAAAGGAAATAACGGATACTTGCCTATATGTAAAGAGTGCTTCGAGGGATTATATTTACACTACTGCGAGGTTCTCCAAGACGAGGTGGCGGCGGTCGAGAGAGTATGTCAGAAGTTTGACATATACTTCAACATGCCTATGGTTGAGAGTGCTATGGCGGACTCAACCGGAACGGCTGTAATTATGACGTATATCAGCCGTATAGCGTTACCTCAGTTTAAAAACAAAACATATGATACTACGCTCGACGAAGACGAATACGCTGCGGCGGTCGCAGAAAGAGAGCGTAAGCCCACTGACGAAGAAATACTTGAACAACGAATGATTGAACAAGGACGTCGCGAGTGGGGTATAGATCTGAAGCCCGACGAATACGCGTTTCTTGATAACGAGTTTGCGGACTGGAATGCAAGGTGCGCCATAGAAGGCAAGTCGCGAGAGTCGTTGGTAAGAAGTTTATGCGTGACCGAGCTTCAGCAGAATAAGGCGCTTAGCGCCGGAGATATAGACACATACAACAAACTGAGCATAACGTTCCAGAAGCAGCTGGCTGCTGCCGATCTTACGCCCAAACAGATAGAGGACGCAGAGAGGGCGACAGAGAAGCCAATGGGCGTGATGATAAAAATGTTTGAAAACGACGATCCAATACCTAAACCGGATCCGGAGTGGGAGGATGTCGATGGAATAATGAAGTATATTCTTGTGTACTTTATCGGACATTTATGCAAAATGCTTGGACTTAAAAACAAATACTCCGCTCTTTATGAAGAAGAAATGGAGAAATACACTGTTTATGTTCCGGACGAAGTAAAGGACGGAGACAGCGAAGATATCTTCGACTACTTGCTCGAGAACGGATTCGGCGTTAGCGAGTCGTCGTCAGAGGATGGCGGTGATGAAGATGGCGAAGAGGAATAGTGTAAACAGAGAGGGAAAGATAAGAGAAGGACTCGGAATATGGACAGCCTTCTACCGCGCAAACCCACACAGGTTTGCGGTCGATTACCTCGGCATGCGGTGGATGACACCGATTCAAAAAATCATACTAAACCTAATACTTAAGTTTACATACGCGCTGATTATTGCGTCACGCGGTATGGGTAAGACGATGCTTGTTGCGGCGGCAATATGCGTGCGATGCATATTGTACCCGGGTATACAGGTCGTCATTGCCGCCGGTAACCGAGGACAGTCTATAAATGTTTTAAACAAAATAATAGACGAATATCTGCCTAACTCTATTAATCTACAAAACGAGATAGAGTCGTATAAGGTTACGCCGGCTGATGCGTATATAACGTTTAAGAATGGTTCGATTGTAAAGGTTGTAACTGCAAGAGACTCGGCAAGAAGCGCGAGAGCAAACTGGGTTATTAACGACGAGTTTGTACAGATCAAGAAGAGCGTTATTGACGGTGTTTTGAGAAAGTTCAAAGCCGGACTGAGAACCCCGGGATTTTACGAGCAGAAGAAATATAAGAACTATCCCAAAGAGCCAAACTGCGAAACATATATTTCGAGCGCCTATTACAAGTTCCACTACAGTTGGAACAAGTTCAAGGCGTTCTTTAAGTCTATGGCTAAGGGTGAAAACTATGTATGCGTAGGGTTCCCATATCAGCTTCCGGTAAGTCAAGGATATTATCCTCCGGAACAGATAAGAGAAGAGATGCAAGAGTCGGACTTTGACCCGATCAAGTTCTCTATGGAAATGGAGTCGCTGTTTTTCGGCGAGGCATCAAACGCCTTCTACTCATATACAGACCTTGAGATAAACAGGACAATTGAATACCCGATGTACCCGCCATACTACTATCAGATACTCGGAGATCCTAAGTTGAAGTATCCGGAAAAGCAGAACGGCGAGATAAGAATAATCGGTATGGACGTTGCGACACAAGGAGGATCGAAAAACGACAACACCTGTTTCAGCGTATTGTCACTTATGCCGAACAGATTTGAGCAATACGACCGAAGTCTTGTGTTTATTGAAGTAATGAACGGTGGTCACACCGCAGACCAAGCGCTGAAGCTAAGGCGCCTATTTGACGATCTACAGGCCGACTATGTGGTCATAGATACAAACGGTGTAGGTTTGGGCGTATTCGATATACTCGTCAGAGACCAAGTTGACGAGGAACGCAACACGGTGTATCACGCGTGGAGTTGTATCAACGATCCTAAGATGGCTGAAAGATGCAACGACCCGGATGCCCCAAAGATTATATACAGCATTAAGGCATCTGCGCAGTTCAACAGTGACGCGGCTGTTATGCTCAGAGACTGCTTAAAGCGCGGCAAGCTTAAGCTGCTCATTAGCGAGATTGATGCGGTTGAGCTGCTTATGAATAACAGACAATACAATAAGATGACCGTCGAGGATCAGATGATGTTCCAGACGCCGTATTACAACACGACGATGCTGATCAATGAAACTATCAATTTGTCCTACGAGATGGTCAACGGCAAAATCAGAGTTTCCGAGCCGGCCGGTATGAGAAAGGATAGATACTCTTCTGTATCTTATGCTAACTATATCGCGTCAGAACTCGAACGAGACTTTTTGAGAAATAACAACAAGGGCGACTTTAACGGAATGTTTAAATTCCGCAAGCCCATTATCAAATAATGAAAGGCGGTGATGAGATTGGACGAACTCCAGCTCGATCTCAATAAGATGTCAGAAGAAGAGCTGAACAGCTATAAGGTTGCACTGGATTTTGCCAGAGCGCAGATACAACGACTGCGTAATCCTAATATTATGGAAACATCTCTGGAAACCGTATCTTTTGCTCCGATAAACAGAGAGGGCCTGTTGACATACCTCAAGTCTCCTAAGCTTAATGAGAAGAATATACGCAATGTATCAATAGCGATGTTTAATGCGTCGATGCATTACAGACGACTGATACAGTATTATGCGCTGATGCCGCTATGGTCGTATATTATCAAACCGCTCGCGTTTGACAAAGAGAAAACGGGAGACCCGGAAACCGGTGATAAGAAAAGTGTCGCCTATAAAAAGGCGTTCCAGAAAGCCGCCGGACAAATAGAGGCGATGAACCTTAAGCACGAGATGCAGAAGGTTCTTACCATAGGCCTTAGAGAAGGTGTCTTCTACGGAGCGATATGGCAGAACTCCATCGGAGGATCTTTTAGCATACAGAAGATCAATCCAGATATTTGTAAAATCACATCAATAGAGGACGGTACGTGGTTATATTCGGTTGATATGAGCCGAATAAAAGAAAGTGAATTATACAGATATCCTCCGGAATTTACCGAAATGTACGCACAATATAAGCTTACAAGAGAGAAATGGCAAGAAGTCCCGTCCAAGATATGCTTCTGCTTTAAGGCAGACGAAACACTGGTTGAGTATAGTATGCCGCCTTGGGCAGCTACAATACCAAGTCTGCTCGACATCGAGAACTACAAGGCGCTACAGGACACCGCTAACGAGATAGCTAACTATAAGCTGATACATATGAAGGTTCCGGTGAACTCGTCAGACGCACCCAAGTTCTCGTTCGAACTCGCGCAGAAATACTATGAATTCTTATGCGCCAATCTTCCGCCGTATGTCGGAGCGTCGTTCAGCCCGATGGAGCTTACAGATATCGACTTCGACAAAGACGGCAACTTGAGAGAGACCGACCTTGTGTCGAGAGCAGAACGCACATTCTGGCAGAGCAGCGGCACGAGCCCGTTACTGTTTGGCGACGCCGCTAACACTACAGCTGGCGCACTGAAACTCTCAATTAAGGCGGACGAGGAGCTCGTATTTGGCTGGATGAACCAGTGCGAAAGAATTGTAAACAGGTTGCTTAAGAATATTGCCGGAACACAAAAGTTCCAGATTACGTTCTTGCCGGTTACAGTATTTAACCAAGGCGAAATGGTTGATTACTTCAAGAACGCATCTACACTCGGCATACCTGTTAAGTCAGCATACGCCGCCGTGCTTAACGTGCGTGGTCTTGAAATACCCGGTGTCGATTATATCGAAAGAGAGTTTCTCGACATGGACGAACTTGTACCGTTATCAAGTTCGTATAACACAGCGGTCGAAGGAGAGGCCGGACGTCCAGCCGCGGACGACGGAGATCTCACAGAAAGCGGCATAAGGACGAGGGAGAACGACAATGAATAATGTATATGTAATTGATCCGGAGTCCAAGATGAAGCTTGTTGAACAAGGGTTTAAGGTTGTAAACGAGCTACACACTGTCAATGGTGGAATTGTGTGGGTTATGCACTCGCTCAATTTTAACTTTGATATAGATTCTATGAATCTTCCCGGCGTTATCCGCTCCGAAAGATTCGATCTAAAATTCTTAAGCAATGGAGGTGATTAAGTTATGGAATCCAAAAACATAGGAATAAACTTTGATCTACAGTTTCAGAAGATTCAAAATCTCAATCCCTCCTTTGACTTAGCCAGAGTTGCTATAGCATATCACGGCTTAAACAGAAATCACTCGATTATCAGCAAAGAGGTTTTTGAGAAAGCACTCCCCTCTCTTTATAACGTTCCTATCGTCGGAAGGTATGTTCCGGAAGAGGAAGATTTTGGTTCTCATGATGTAATGGTAGCTGTTAACAAAGACGGTGAGTACAGCATTGAGAATGCCACGGTTCCTTTTGGCGTAATACCGGAGTCGGCGTTATTTGAATGGGAAAATGTTACCGAAGAAGACGGTACAGAGAGAGAATACCTCTTCACGAACTGTGTGATCTGGAGACGTTCCTACGGCTATGAAACGCTGATATCTCAAAGCAAATGGTCTCAGTCTATGGAGATTGCAGTTAATGATTATGACGTCGATGATAACGGAGATATGGTTATTAAAGATATGACGTTTACTGCATTGTGCATTCTTGGAAACGACAAAGAGCCATGTTTTGAGAGCGCGAGTATTCAGATGGGTAACAACTACGAGATGAACAACTTTGCTACGCAGTTCTCCTTGATGATTGATGATTTGAAGCAGCTCGCAAGCAATGCTATCAAGTTTGGACTTGACGGTTCAAATGAAGATATATCAGATCAAGAAGAAGGAGGAAAGCACGCTTTGGATGAAATCGAGAAAGTAGTAAACACGGAAGCTACAGAAGAACAGACCGAAGAGTTTGAGCAAGTTGAGGCGGCCGCCGAAGAGACTACGGAAGACCCCGTCGAAACACCGGAAGAAAACTCTGAACCCGAACCCGAAGCAGAAGAGACGGATGCGCAGTTCGAAAATACCGAAGACTCGAACGACGTCGAAAGCGCCAACTTTGCCGCGACATATAACGAGAAAAGAGAATGTTTGTGCAATGCAGTTCGCGCAGCCGGCGGAGATGTGATGGACGCTGACGGCAACATCGTATCGTCCACATGGTTCTATCTTTCTGACTTCGATGATGAGTATGTATATGTTGAAAAATATGTATATACACAGGAAAGCGAAGACAGAGAGTTCGGTAGATTCAACTATGTCATTGGCGAAAGCGACGATGTAGCATTGTCTAATTATGAGACAATGGTTATGAAGTGGCTCACGCTGGCAGAGGCAGAGTCTCTCGAAGCCGAAAGAGCAGAGCTCAATGAGCTCAGAGACTACAGAGACAATCGTATAGCCGAAGATCACCATAATGAAATCGATGCCGTGATCGGCGGCGAGTTCTCCGATGTAGTCAAGACAGAAGAGTTTGAAAGTATCTCAAAAGATATTTACGAGCTGTCTGTTGAAGACGCAAGAGAGAAACTGTTTGCTATAAGAGGCAAACACACAATCAGCAAATCGAAAGAAGAGTCCGGACAGAATGTAAAGATTCCTGTAACAGAACAAGGCTCTTCCAAGATCAATACAAGATACGGCAACCTCTTTGAGGTATATGCCCAGAAAAAATAATTTAGGAGGAAACTAATTATGGCAAAAGCAGTCGTACGTACCGACAATCTCGCCGGTATCGTTGATGGTTCCAAACTTGTATCGGTTAGATACTATGTAAGCACAACTGAAACAGCTATTGAAAATGGCACAATCGTATTACTTGACAGCCTTATTGAAGGCACTCGCGGTGCTGGCAGCCACGTATGGAAAGCAGTAGCCCCCGCAAGCGACAGCACAATTGATGGCTCAAACCACAAGCTCGTTCTTGTTGCATCGCCCGAATATCTTTACGAGAGCAACTATGCAGGTCTCGATGAGTATCAAAACGAAGCCGGCAAAGATTGCCTTGGTTACGTTCTTCAGCATGGCGACACATTTGCTGTTACCGTTGATGCTTTCGCAAGCGCAACAGCTCCCACGAGCACAAACAAATATATTCATCCTACTGCCAGCACAGCGAAAATTACAGCTAACAGCACGTCAAGTGGCGCTATTGGCGAATTCCTTGAGGCTGAAACAGAGGGTGGATACACCTATTATGTTATCCGTATGTATTAATTTGACATACCAGTAATTACAGGAGGAAAAGAATATGGATAAAAATGCAATCGTACGTCTCGGTCTTGATCTTAATCGCGGCGTAAAGACATTTGAAATCGAAGACAAAACATTCTCAGAGTCTGAGGCTGTAGAAGTTCTTCGTCAGGCGCTTATCGACGCTAACGGCGGCAGCACCACTTTTGATTACAAATCACTCCGCAGAAACAAAGTAGCTATCTTTGAAATCATCGAAGAGCTCGTTTCCGCAATCGTACAGGAAGGTCTCAATAACTCCCAGTTCTGGAATGAATTTGTTGATTACAGAAACATTAAACTCGGCGATAAGAATGAATTTTACACCGATGGAGATTCTGACTTCGTAGTTTGCGAAGTTGCAGAAGGCAACTCAACTCCCAGACGTCAGAGACTTGGTGCAAGAAAGAAAGTTTCTGTTAACACCACAGTCCACATGATCAGAATGTATGATCACTTCAGCCGCTTTATGGCTGGTCGTATTGACTGGGCTCAGCTTTGCAACAAAGTAGCAGAAGCTTTCCAGAAAGAAATCTGGTACGATATTGCTACTGCGTTTGCAGGCATTGGTTCCGGCGACATCATCGGCGCTTCCGGCACATATATTGTTACCGGCACATGGGACGAGGACGATCTTATTGACCTTATTGCCCATGTTGAAGCTGCTACCGGCGAAAGAGCAAAGGTTTTCGGTACAAAGCAGACACTTAAGAAGATTACAACTTCTATAGTTGCTGATGCTGCAAAAACAGATCTGTATAATCAGGGTTATATCGGCAAGTTCTATGGCACGGATGTATTCGAAATTCCGCAGGCACACGTTCCCGGAACAGATACATTTGCTATCGATCCTAACGCGAACACTCTTCACGTTATTGCCGGCGGCGATAAGTTCATCAAGTTCGTTACAGAAGGCGACACACTTATCGACGACAGAGACTACACCCAGAACGCGGACAGCACAATTGAATACCGCATGACTGAGAAATTCGGCGCTGGTATTATGTTCGCTTCGAAGGGCTACGGTAAATACACACTGTCATAAAATACAACTGAATAAAAGGAGACACAATGGATACTAACGAAACTAACATCGTAGCGACAGAAAACGAAACTACAGAGGTTAAACCTAAGACTTCCGGTACAAAATCCAAAAAAACAACCAAGTCTAAACCCGCCGCAAAATCGACCACCACGTCCAAACCTCAGAAGAAAACTGTCAAAGACAGCGACTCGGTAGACGTGAGATCGTGTGTTGTGGGTAGACTTACATGGAAATCTGCCAAAACCGGTTATAAGGTTATCTGGGACGAATTCGGCACATCAAATCCGATGACGGTCGAAGAGCTCAGAGATATGAGAAACGGTAGTAGAAAGTTCTTTGAAAACAACTGGGTTGTTGTAGAAGGAGATAACGCGGAAGATGTTCTTAAGTATTTACAGATTGATAAGTACTACAAAGACTTTGCTTCAATTGAAGATATAGATGTTATATTCGAATACGACCCGGATGAGGCCGAAGCCGTTGTTAAAAAATTCGGCTACGGACTTAGAGAGGTCGTGGCGAGAAGAGCATCTACATTGAAGTCTGAGGGTGCGCTTGACAGCGTCAAGATGATTGAGGCTATTGAGAGAGCGACTGGATTTACAATCGAATAATACTTGATACAAACATTACGATATAATAGCCGGGTTTGGCAACAAGCCCGGCTATCCTAATGGAGGGTCGCACTTGGCTACAAGTTATAATGATATATACGATCGCGCCATATTCAGATTTGCTGATTATGACTTTTTAAAGATCGACATAGAGTCGAGAGAGGACATACTGGAAAAGTATCTCCATAGCGCGATTGCAGATGTTGCGGTAATAGTTGAAGCCGGTACTCTTGACATTGACGACGAGAACAGACAGTTCATCGGAGACGTTGATAATGAGGTTCAAGAAATCCTTGCACTTGGAATTGACTATTATTGGCTTAGTGCGAAAGTGCAGAATTCAGAACTTCTGAGAAACAGTTTGTCCACAAAAGACTTTACATACTTTTCACCGGCAAACTTAATGAGAGAACTTATTAACTTGCGTAACGATGTCAAGAATGAGTATAGGTCTGCGATTACCTTTTATTCATACAACCACGGCGACTTCGAATCGCTCATCAAATAAGGTGGCTTATGGATAGAGAAAAAAACTTTATTAAATATATAACAAATGAAATATACAAGATGCTCGTTCTGAAAGAACGCGAGGATTGCGGCGAAAATGTTTATCTCGAAGATTATATAAGCAATCTGTTTGTTGAGATTAACGGTGCGTGTGTCTGGTCTGAGTGGCTGAGATGTCACAAAGACTACGTGGTGGTGACATCGATTATGGCATACCTCAGCACGAACGCGCTTGAATATAAACAATATCGCAGAGAGATATTTAAGATGCTCAATCTTCTCAACAAAATGGAGAAAGAAACAGGGGTGTAAGTATATGAGCTGGGATCTTTATAACAAGAAACTTACAGCAACCGGATACACCGCAAGAGAAAGGCAACTCAATCAATCTCGCGAAGATTTCTTGAGAGAGGCTGTTAAGAACCCCGCTTTTCACATAGCGAAAAGAAATGAAGTCGAGCAGCCGTTTTTAATCACCCGTACTGAGGTTCCGGAAAAATACAAGATTGTAGCATTTCCGGGAGACGACTTAGTTGACGGCGATTATATCGACGTATTCGGAGAGCGGTTTCTTGTTATACAGACACGTGTTCAAGATACTCTACAGAAAAACGGTATTATGTGGTTATGCAACCATGAGTTTGTTTGGCAGAATTTTACGTCAGATATCGTTAAAAGATGGGGCGTACTTGACAGCGGTGTATACTCATCAACCATTCAAGGTGAAGTTACTGCTCGGTCTAAAAACAAGCAGTTTAAACTTTACTTTCCGTTAGACGAAGGTACTAACAAAATATTTGTCGATAAGAGGTTAGCGTGCGACAAAATGTACGACCAATTCGGTCACGAAATATTGAACGTGTATCACGTTACCGGCTATGACGCCACCAGTGAATCTTTCGGCACCGGCGCACATCTGCTTATTCTGAACTTGCGAAGTGATGAATATGATAGAGAGAAGGACAACGTCGAGCTGATGATTTGTGACTATATAGCCCCGGAAGAAGATACACCTACAGAGTTACTCGACTGCGCTATTACCGGCAACGACTTTGTTCGCGTTGGTACAAGCCGCAAATACGGCTCGGTGTTCTATACCGAGACCGGCGATATTGCGCTTGGCGTAGAAGCGGTATGGACTCTTGAGAGCGCGCCGGAAGGGGTTACCGCCGAGCAGACGGACAACAAGTTTGCTATTACGGTACCCAACAAAGACGAGCTTATCGATCAACAAATAACAATCAGCCTTACCGATAATGGAGAATTATACGAGACGGTCTATAAGACCATCGATATTATCGGATTATAATAAACACAAAGGAGAGTTGGTTATGTACGATTTCCAGATTGTCAGTCTTTCTGAAAAATGGTTTGAAGAAAGCGTACCCGCCAATTACACAGACAGTTCACATCTCGGTACTCCTTGTCAGGTTCCCTCGATGGTTATCGATGAAACAAACGGTGTTATATACGTTTGTGAGAAACCCGATGCAACGACCAAGAATGCCGGATGGGTTAAATACGTCTTAGACACTTAATTAATTGGTGGTGAATAAATGGCTGCAACCACTTCTACAGTAAAACGAGAGATAATGTTGAAGCTCGCAAATGATCCTAAGATCTTCGAACTCATCAACAATCCTACTATCGATCCGGAAAATCCGGACGATTTAATATATGTTAATATTTTTCCATACCTCAAAGTTAATTATACCATTCAAGAAGTCGGCACATATATCGGCGTCAAGATAGACTATCCCGTTATCAATGATAACGAGATATGGAAAAACGCCGAGATGACTATATCTATCATATGTGCCAACGGAGCGATGAAAGCTAAGGGCGGATTATCCCGTACTGATTTAATCAGCGAAAGAATCATCGAGCTGCTTCAATGGAACAGAGACTATGGTTGCAGGATAGAACTCATAAGCGAGAAAGAAAACCCTGTTGACGAAAACTTCTATTATAGAAAAATGGTCTTCGGGTTCTTCGCTCCTAACGGTATGAAAAACGGAGTTAAGGTTAACGTATGAGAGTTGACGAACTGAAGCTACTTAGCGGCATAGACGTTGAAGTCTCGCCGCATATCGTGATGCATCATCCGAAGCTTTCAGAAATACGTGATATGGGAGAAAGGGAGTACTACGGCTTAATAACCACATTATGCTCTACGCCGTCCGATTACAAGTCAATACTGTATGACCAGTTTAATATAGACTACGAAGAGGTCGGCGAATTTGAGTTCTTCTTAATGATGTGGTCCACGCTGCACGATACGGATATATCTATTATATTTCCGGGTATGAAGTTTGAGGATTTTCATATAGTTCAAAATAATGAAACCGGTCTTTTATCATTATACAATGAGAAAACCGGTGACTTTATTAACGAGATTGTATACACGACAATCACGAGCTATTTAAGAGAATTCCATGGACTGTCAAAGCGTGTAGACAAAGCTGGTAACGAAAGTACAAAACGGTACCTTATCAATAAAGCCCGCAAGGAACTTGAGAGAAGGAAAAATGACGAATACAAACCCGTACTCGCTCCGCTTGTGTCGGCGATGGTCAACTGCGAGCAGTTTAAATATGACCATCACACAGTATGGGACTTAACGATTTACCAGTTTATGGACTCGGTAAAACGAATACAAAAAATCAGAAATGTTTCTGACGTTATGACCGGTATATACACCGGTAACATAGACGCCAAGAAGCTTTCAGATGATACAACAAACTGGCTGGGCGCACTTAAGTAAACCCGGCCTTAATCTTTAACAGGAGGAAAATATATATGCAGAATACGAGACTTACAAGTGCCGATTTTGACAAAATGATAATTGAGTCAATCGACGAAGTTATGGCATATGACCGTGGTAACGGTGAGCTTAAGTTTTGGTTCGACCAGATTAAATCCGGCGAGCTTACTTCTGACGCAGAGGTTGTTTACGCAGAAGGCCGACAGGGCGTTCAGCTTGCAGCTTTCGACAGAAACAAGACCGCTGGCTTCACCTGTGAGAACGGTTATGTTCTTGCGAGCGCTATCGCGACACAGCTTGGTTCCAACCTTGAGGTTGCAAGCAACGACGACAAACTGACCATTCAGATTCAAGATTTCTTTGAACAGGCAAATGGCACTACTACAATTAAACTTGTTGGTGGCTCAGCTACCGCCGGTCAGACCGCTGACCTTTCCGCCCCGCCTGCCACAGAAGACACTCTTAAATATATCTACAAAATCGGCAACGATAACTCAATCGTTAAAAAGCTTGATGTTGTTGAGGTTGAAACTGTTACTTCTATGCCTACTGCATCCGAAAACTATGTTGGCAAATATGTATATCTCAATACAGGTGATGATGCAGGACTTTATCTTGGCAAAGATAACGGAGCGTCGGCCGAGACAAGATATACATTTGATGGCCCTATTGAAATCACAGAAACAACCGAAATGTTCGGCATAGATTATACAATAGAGGGTTCCGGCACCGAAGAAGTAATTACCGGTGCGACACTGACTGCGTTCCTTGTTGCTGCAACAAAAGATACTTCATATCTTGCAGTTTATGACACAAAAGTCGCTGTTGGTAAAAAGATCGTCAATAGAGGCGATAGATTTGCCGGTAACGTTAAGCTTGTCATCAACTTTGTTGCGCAGGATCCTTGCAGCGGTAGCAAATACCTTATGCAGGCAATTATGCCCAACGCAAAAGTTTCTGGCTCGTTCTCACTCTCTGCCGGTGACGATCCCGCAGTTCAGAACTTTGAAGCAACCGCCATGCTTGACGTTTGCTCAATCGATAAGGAACTCTTCACCATCGTCATGGCGTAAGAGCCAAGTTAAATATGAAAGGAGCCGCCCGGTTAATTGCCGGGCGGTTTGTTTGATATGGAAAGAAAACCTAATCACACTTGCAGAAATATGAACTGTCACAAGGGCGCGGATGGCGGACGTAAACAATACTATGCCTGCGACGTATGCGACAGAACCAGTTATCGGGTAATTGCGTGCAGTCCGGAATGTTATGCCGAGATTATGCGCATACGCAATAAGCCTGTTGAGATTAGACCCGAGCGTTCAGACAAAACCGAGTCAGAGATAAATGAAATAATGACCGCTCCGATAGAAGAGGTCGAGAAGAGATCTCGCGAGGAATTATCGGACTATGCAGACAAAATCGAGACAATGGGTCTGGAAAAAGTTGTTGACTTGATCAACGAAGAAATTGATGCGGAGGCGAAGTCGTGAAAATATTATGTCTCGACCAAGCGACGCGCATCACCGGGTACAGCGTTTGGCAAAACGGCAAGTTAAAAAAATACGGAACATTGGAGCCGAATATACCCAAGAATGTGACGTATATAGAGCGACTATCCGGCATGTGCAATGCTATAGAGTCGCTGATTATTAAAACCAAGCCGGACGTTGTATGTATTGAAGACGTTCAGTTCCAGTCCAATCAAAGGACTTTTAAAATCCTTGCGCAGATGCAAGGGTACATATTTGCAATACTCGACAAAATAAAACTACCGTTTGTTATTGTCGAGCCGTCGTGCTGGAAAGCTTTTGATAGTATCAAGGCGAGAAAGCGCGAAGAACAAAAAGCACAGACTATAGAGTTTGTGAAAGAAAAATATAATATTGAGCAATTGTCTGAAGACGAAGCCGACGCTGTGGCGATCGGGTGTTGGGCGATTGCTAATGTAATGATTGAAAGGAAGAATGGATAATGGCTAAGAAAACAAAGAAAAGCGACATACAGACAATAGTCAATTCTTGCGTATGCGAGGATAAAACCTTAACCTATACCGATGAAAGCGGTAAAGAGGTTGTGGTTAAAGTGTTTGGTAAAGTCGATTTTGATAATAAAATCAGTGCGATGGAAGGCGCGAGGAGAATTCTGTTCTTGTCTAATGGTACTTGCTATCCGGAACTCAGATCGTTTGCTTTTGGATACGCGCTTGTACGCTGTTTCACGGATATACAGAGCACAGACGCCATCGCGTTGTTTGATCTTGTAATGAACTCAAATATTGTTCAGAATATTACGGCCGCATTGTCAGAAATGGCGTACGATAATTTCTGTATAGACTTTGAGAACATGGTTGATTTTTATAATAACTTTGCAATAGCGAGATATACAAAGATGCAGAATCTTGATAATCTCGCCGGAGCAATTTCCGGTCTTATGGATAATGCCGGAGAGTCGTTCGAAAAAATCGCAGAAAAGATCGCGAATACGGACGAGAAAAAAATAATAGAGGTATTAGCCGAGACGGTTAAATAATTTTTATATCCGTTCGGCTTTTACAAGAGAGGATGTTTTATGGGTTGGGTAGACGAAATCAGGGCCGCAGTTCAAGAATGTGCGAGCATAGCATTAGACCGGGCGTGGCCAGAGTGGTTAGAGTTTTGTGAACGTCACGTTCAAAGCCTATTTAACGAGTCGATAGATGATTTTTATAACTCGTATAGTCCTAAATATAAACGAAGAGGAACGTTATACGAACTATTATTTATTGACATACAGGGCGAGTCTTTTAGTGTGCAATACGACGAAGATAACTTGTATTTTTCACATGGCGGCGGAGGCGAAGACTACTTATACGATCTTTTGTTTGAAGGTGGTTATCATGGCGGCGCCGACGACGGAGAAGATCACCCGTCTCCCGGAACTCCGTACTGGAGAGCAGGACGTCGATTTTCGAGATGGGGTAGACCTGCCAAACAGACAGCATCTCCGAAAGCAACGTTTGATTCTCTTGTGGATAACTTTGATCGTAATATTGCGCAAAAAGAATTTGAAATTTTGATTAGACAGTACTTAACTGAAGAATTGGAAAGAGCTGGAATATCATAAGTAGATAGGAGGTGGTTATATGAAAGAAGGGTTCACTCTTAGCAAGCCTGAACTCACCATACCTGTAAATATCAAAGGCGAGAAACAAATCGCAGACTTAGAAGAAGAAGTTCGAGACCTAAAGTGGGAACTCGCAGGCGCTCGAGACGAAGCCAGCAATCTGCGCTCGGAGATGCAGCGTTTAGGCGCAACAGATCTCAAAAAACTGAGACAAGAACAACAAGAGTTATTTAACGGATTTGTTAAGTTAAACAATATTTCACTTTCAGATGACGGCGTAAAAAAATACAGGGAAAATATAGAGTCCGGTCTGCAAACGGCGAGGCAGGCGGTAATGAGCTTTAAGAAAGAGTTTCCAGAAAAATTAGACCCAGAAGCGTTCTCGTTCTTTGGCAACGAAGGAACGTCGGGTCAAATGAAAGAGATGAGTGCATCTACTGAAATACTCGCGGCAGCGCTAGTACAAGTTGTTGATCTTCTTAAGGATATGTCGACCACCATCAAAACACTCGACTTCTCTAAGGTTAAAACTGGAGCTAGAGCGGTAAAAGAGATTACGGAAGAACTCGCCAAAACTCCTATAGACCCAATGTCACAAATGCCGTCTAAATCAGCCTCCGATTATAGCGCGGCAATGCAGTCATCGTTAAACAGCTCGCTTAAAGATTATGGAATATCTTTGTCAAAATCTCTACAGGGCGATATACGTTCGCAGCCCGCCATATCCGAAGAAGCCGACGGACAGTTACGCTTCGTTGAGAATTTGGAGTTGGAGTCTAAGAAGGCGTCTGAAAGCGTTAATATGATTACCAGCTCCCTTGGTGAACTGCATAGTGCCGTTGCTGCTTTTAAAGAAAATCAAAACGCGGAGATGACACCCATCGATTTGGCCAAAGCCGAAGCGGACACAATAGCGATCGCACAAAGTTTGGACGGTGCTATAGACACAAATGACCTATCTATTTATAGTGATTTTGTAAATTACTTACAGCAAGCGGGACAAGCGGCAGAAAAGGTTGCTGTCGCAGAAGATAAGATAGGCGACTCGTTTGAATCAAACGGTCTTACAGTATATGGCGAGTTTGAAGAATATTTGAAGCGAACCGAAGCTGCGGCTTCGGCGACCGCAGATACAATCAACGAAGATCTCGAGCCGGCAATGAAGTCCGTTATCGATATGGGTAATGCACCGCCTGGCGGAGGCGGAGGTGACGGTGGCGGTATATTTGGTGATGGCGGAGACGGTGAACTCGACGAGCTAAAAATAACCGAACGTCAAATGCAACGTCTCGGCGAGATTGCTATGGATATTTCTCATGTTGATTGGGAGAATAGCGATTTTATTCGCGGACTTGATCAAAGCAGCGAAGAGTTTGCAAAGATGGTCGAATGGGGTGAAACGCTCCAGCAAATGCTTAGCGAGCTTAGTATTAGTCGCGACGAGGTCGGTGGCGTAACCGATGTTCTCGGCGAAGATAACGAGCGTATCGACGCCGAATACTTCCAGCAAATAGCCGACGGTTATAAGGCGTATGCGTCTGCTCGTAAGGCCGCTCAAGATATAGGAAAAGATACCGGTAATACAGATAAACAACTCGAAAAAGAAGCTCAAGCTGCGCTCAAAACTGCCGAGGGTTACAGAAACCTCGAGGTAGCAATAGCACAGTATACAGCGAAGAATCGTACGATGATGTCGAGCGATGTTTATCAAAAATTTCAGCAATTGCAGTCTGCTGTTCAAGCAGGCACTATTAGTCTACAAGAGGCACAGTCGCAGTTTAAATCGCTGAAGGCGTCGGTTGAGTCTACAGCTTCTCCTCTTGATAGATTTATTAAACAATTCAAATCGCACTTCTTTACGCAGTTTAGTACGAAGGTTATTACCGCCGGGTTTATGGAGCTCAAGAAGGCTATACGTGATGTATTCCAGAATGTTATTGAGCTCGACAAGGCGATTACCGACCTTCAGATCGCCACCGGATACTCACGCGAGCAAACGGCGGCGCTTGTTAAAGAGTATTCTCAGCTTGGTAACAAGATTGGCGCAACAACTTTAGAGGTTGCACAAGCGGCTGATGAATGGCTGAGACAGGGCTATTCTGCTGAGGAAGCGAGTAGGTTAATAGAAAGTTCTATGATGCTGTCAAAGCTCGGTCAGATTTCTGCGTCCGAGGCTACGACGGCATTAACAAGCGCGATCAACGGCTATAAGATGTCTGCCGAAGATGCTGTAAGTATTGTTGATAAACTTACGGCTGTTGATATGGAAGCAGCGGCAAGTGCGGGCGGATTGGCAACTTCTATGTCCAAAACCGCGACAAGTGCAATGACCGCCGGCGTATCAATGGATACTCTTATAGGATATATCGCGAAGGTTAAAGAAGTTACGCAAGATGGCGACGAAGCCGTTGGTACGTTCTTCAAAACAATGCTTGCTCGTATGGGCAACATCAAATCCGGATTGCTTGTCGATCCGGAGACCGATGAAGACCTCAGTGATGTCGAGTCGGCACTTTCTGGCGTCGGTATTAAACTCAGAGACACATCAAACCATTTCCGTGATCTCGAATCGGTACTGAACGAAGTTAGTCAGCAATGGGGCAATTACAGTAATGTCCAGCAAAGAGCGATAGCAAAGGCATTTGCCGGAACACGTCAGCAAGAGAAATTCCTTGTTCTTATGGAGAACTATGATGACGCGATGAGGCTTGCCGGTGTTGCCGCTAATTCTTCTGGCACTGCTATACAGAAATACAACGACGCATATCTTAAATCATATGAAGCAGCTAAGAATTCGTTAAGCGCAAGTACAGAAGCATTTTCTCAATCCGTACTTGATACAGATATTGTTATAGGTGCTGTTAATGCGCTTAATATGCTTGTTCAAGCATTGACAAAACTGAACGAGACTGGAGCGGTAGGATGGTTTACAGCCGCCGCAGCTGGACTTGTTGTTTTTACCAAGAGAGCGCACGATTTAGTTAATGCGTTTAATACCATTCAAGGTACAGTTAGTCCGGTTATTGCATCGGTGCGTGGGTTATCAGCCGGCCAAGATGGGTTCGCTGATTCTGTTACTAAGATTTCGAATGCTATTGCCGGTCAAAATAAGGTTATACAAGATAATGTTATTTCTTTGACGGCCAAAACAAACAAAGAAGCTGCTTTGGCTGTGGTTGCACAACTCAATGCAGCGTCCGAAGAGAAGATTACGGCCGATACGCTTACACACAATGCTGCGATCGGAGCTACAATATTGGGTCTCGATAAAGAGCAAGCAGAGCTTTTAGAGTCTATTGTAGTTAAAAATGCTGACGCTATTGCTACCGGCAAACTAACAGAAGCCGAATTAGCTGAAATGATTGTAACCGGCAAAATTGCCGAGGGGTCACTTGCTGAACAGCTTGCTCATATGTTATGTGCTGGTGCAAAGAAAACTGAAGATGTAGCAACACAGCATCTTACAAAGTCACAAATAGCGCTTAATGCGGCTGGTGGTCCAACCACGTTAATTTTGCTCGCAATTGCCGGGGCGGTTGTCGGGTTAGTATATGCGTTCAAGAAATTGTCTTCGGCTGAAAGCGAGGCACGCGCAGATCTTGAGGATATGCGCAGCGATCTTAACGCAACCGAAAACGAGATTAGTAGTATTACATCCGAGCTCGAACAAAACAAAACAAGACTCGAAGAATTAAACGACGTTGAACATCCGACGTATGCAACAGAGGCGGAAATTGCTAAACTTGAGGAAACTAATCAGAAACTAGAAACCCAGCTTGCGCTTCTTAAAGCAAGAGCCAAATACCAAAACAACCAGATTGACAAGCAAGAAGAAAAGGTTTGGGAGAAAGCGAATTCTCATACCGTTGGATCTACTGTATGGTATGATGACGGTGGCGGCAAGGTAGCAAAACCGTTTCAGTGGATAGCGGATGAGGAAATGTATAGCCATTTCTTGTCGACCGCCGATGCCGTCGATGTTTATATACAGAAGATGAACGACGCACAGAGCGCGCTCGACCAATATCAACAAGAAGCGCTTAAAGACGGCGAGATCAATGATGATGAACAGAAGAAAATCGACGAACTAAGTAAAGAAGTCCAAAGATATACCGGAGACCTTCTTACAATGTCCGATATTCTCGGAGATGCCGGAGACAAAGGTCAAGAGTTTGTAGATAAAATCGCGTATGCGACCACAGATGCTGCCGGTCGTTGGGGAATGATGAAGAACGACCTTGATGAGGTTCGTAAACGTATCGATGCTAATGACCTTAAAGGTCTAGACGAAGACAATATTGGCGAGCGATTAGATTCGAAGCAAATTCAGTCATACGCACAGGCTATTAAGAATGCCGGTTCGGAAAATGAACTATTTAATAGCATTACTAAGGATATGACCGATGAACAAATTATCCTTTGGTTTGCAGACTTGACAGGAGCCGCTGATGATTATAAAGACTCCGTTGATAAAGCAACTGATAAAAACTATGACTTTGCTGATAGTTTGCAAGCGATAGGTAACGCTCAATCCGGTTTTAAATCTATTAAAAAAGCTTTTGACGACATAAATAGTGATGGTAAAGTCTCGTTTGATACAATATCTGATATTTCTGCTGCCCTCAAAGACGTTGGTGTAGACGATTCTGATATAGAAAAATATACAGGTACACTTCTAAAGGCAAAGAAGAACTCAGCAGAGTTTAAACAAACACTGTCCGATATGACATATGTTTATGCCAGAAATAAGATCGGCATAGATAACCTTGTTGGGGCAGATGAAAAACTAATAGCAAGGCAGTTGGATGGAATCGGCGTGTCTAATTCTGCCGCGGTTGCTCATCAGTTGGTGGCTGAGGCCGAAGCTAAAGTTGCTATGCAAGCTGCGTTAGCATCTGGAGATGTCAATGGATTTATTTCGGCTCTGTCGTCTGAGGCTGGCCAGGCTGCTATTACAGAACAATCGTTTGTAGATCTTGTTGCCGAGATGATTGTATTTAATAGTACAAATCTTGACGTGTCACAAAAGATTTCAGCTCTTAACTCTCTTATATTTGCAGCTTATGGTGCTGAAAATGCTATTAATGCCGCTTTAGGTGGCGACGGTCAAGCGGTAATACAAGCAGCCGCTGACCAAGAATACGCAAGATGGAGACAGTCGAACCCCGTGCCTTCCGATGTGAAGAATGGAGACTTTAGAACATCGTCTGTATACAAACAATTTCAGGACCAAGCTACTTTAGATGCCTATAATTATGCTTTAGAGAAAGCCGCTAAAAAGGCAAGTAAAAACCAGCCGCAATTTACACCTACTGGCGGCAATACCGGCGGAGGATCTTCTTCTGGTGGAGGTGGCGGCGGTGGTTCGTCAACATCCGCGCTTGACAACTACACCAAATCCGTTGATAACAAGCAGAAGAAGCTCGAACTCTCATATAAGAGAGGAGAAATGTCCGCCAAAGATTATTTCAAAGCCCTCGAAATCATCTATAAAGAAGGATACGACGGTTTAAAGAAAGCGATCGAAAATGGCGAATTCTCAGACTCTGATGAGGAAGAGCTTCTCGATGCCGAAACCGGTATGCTCGACAAGCTTCAAGGCGCACACCGCGACTCCTACGAAGAAGAAAAGAAACTGCAAGACCACTACCTCAAGATGAACTACATCACCGAGGAGCAGTACTTCGCCGAACTCACCCGTCTCTATCTCACCTACTACGCCGGACGCGAAGAGTATTCCGAAGAAGCACAGCAAGCCGAGGAAGAACTCTACGAAAAAGGCACGGCGATTGTAGAGAAATGGGCGAACGCAGCGGTTGATGCGGTTAACGCGGTCAGCAGCGCAATGCAAAGCATGGCGTCCGCGGCTACCGACCTCCTTCAAGGCCTTATCGACGCTAACGAACACTCGTTTGACAGATATTATAAGAACCTTCAGCACCAGCTGAAGATGAACTATATAACCGAAGCAGAATACACAGACCAGCTTGACAAACTCTATAAGAGATACTTTAAGGACAGATATATTTATCTCGACCAGTACCAGCAGTACGAAGAAGAGGTTTATCAAGCCGAGCAGCAAGCATTGCAAGATGCAGCGAGTGCGACCGAGGATATCCACGGCAAAGTTGTAGATATGATTCGCGACGAGCTCGAGGAACAGAAGGACGCAATCGACGAAACAAAAGACGCGTATCTCGAACTTATAGACATACGCCGGCAGGCGCTCGAAGATCAGAAAGATCAAGAGGACTATGAGAAAGAACACGCTGAGAAACTCGCCGCCGTTGCCGAACTTCAAAGACAGCTCAATGCGCTTGCTAACGACAATTCTGCCGAAGGTGTAAGGAAATATAAAGAAACACTTAACTCGCTTCACGACGCACAAGAAGAATTGTACGACTTCGAGCGTGAGCACGCATATGACTCACTCGAGAAACAGCTCGACGAACAAGAAGCAGCGCTTGAAAATTCGTCTGAAACAACAAAGACCGAGATAGACAAGAAGCTCGAAGATAATGAGTGGCTTGTTGCTGAAGCATGGCGTCGTATGCAAGGTATGTCAGACGAGCTGTACAATCAGCTTATAGCGCATAACAAGAAATACAGCACATCGATCAAAGACGATATAACTGACGCATGGGACAAAGCCCGCGAAGCCATGCAGAGATACTATGACGGCGTAAACGCCGAAGGCGGATACGCTCATATTACCGGTCGTATCGGCGAAAGCGGCATGACCGACGCAGAAGCAATGCAAGACAATGTAACTGCCGGAATTAAAAACGTTGCTGAATACACCAGCGTATTTGTGAAGGCGATTGCTGCATTTGCGAGTGCTGGCGCGAGCCTTGTATCAAGCTTTGCGAGTATTTTGAACCAAGTGTTCCCGAATCCATTAACGTCGGTTTTGGCGACCGGTGCAGGCGGCATGGCATCTGCTGTAAGCGGTTTTGGCGGTATGGCTACAAACCTCTTCGGGTTCATCGGCGGTCTTGCCGGTGGATCTGACTCGGTTTCGGCTACAGGTATTTATCGTACCGACGAGTTCGGTGAAGAGTTAAAGATGCTTCGAACCGCGGATGGTAACTATACAATGTTAACAAAGGGTTCGAAGGTGTTTACCGCGAGAGCGACAGAGCGTCTTGCGAAGATACTCGAACACCCCGAGTTACTTACCGGCGGGTTAGTTCCCGACATAGTGTCGAGTATATCCGGCTCAATGGCTCCGGCTCCGTCGATGGTCGATGCGAGTTCGCAGAATATTACACTGTCGCAGTCGTTCAATATTTCCGGTGCAAATCCGGACGAGATTGCGAACAAGATAAAAGGCACAATTGCAGATTACACATTGGATGTAATCAGAAAGAACTCAAGAGACTCCGGACGCGTGCGCCCGGTACGCTCAGTATATTAAACAACAGAGGGCTGTCATTCCGGCAGCCCTCATATATCTTCAAGGAGGTGGCATAAGTTGGTTCTAACTTCAAACCAGTTCGTGTACAACGGACATCCGTCATATCTGTACGGATTGAGATTTATGTGGTTGGACAACAAACCGTCCGACTCTATGGCGGCTGAGAAGAAATACAGTTATTTCAGAAACAACGCCACTAACACATTTTCGGTGCTTAACACCGAATATAAAGAACCTCTGTCATTTAAGGTTGATATTATCTCGGACAGAGTATTAAGTGAATACGAGATAAGCAGAGTATATGATATATTCTTCAATTTGCCTTACTTCAGAGAAATGAGGGTTATAGACGATTCCGGTATAACCAAGATATTCAAATGTCTCTTCACGAATCCCGAGAGATACGAGTATGGTCTTGGCAGCGAAGCCGGGCTTGTCGGATTCAAGGCGACACTTGTGTTAGAATCGCCCTTTATCAGCGAAGGTAATAAAACCGTCGTTTTACCGACCGTCGACCCCGACACACAAGAAGAGAGCTGGGGCGTTGCGAACGAGTCAGATACACACGATTATGTGTATCCGGATGTTAGCATAGTTCTGCCGGCAACCAGTGAGGGCGACGAAATAACATTCAAGATCGAAAACACAAAAGACAGAATTACAAGTTCTAAAGACGGAATCGTTGGTAATAGAATTGTCACTATTACCAAAAAAGAAAGTACCGGGGAAGAAACGATTGAGTTCAAGCCGAAGAAGGGTACAATAACCGCCGGCGGTTCATCTGTTATTGACAGAACGAACAAAAAGTTCATTCGTTTAGTTCCGGGATACAACACGTTTGTTATTAGTGCTTACAACAGCGACGGCACTCCTAACAGCACGTATTCCATTACATCAATGACATTAGACTTCAGAGAGGACAAGGTTATAACATGACGTTCAATTATGATTATTACTCACGTTTTGAAGTGCCTACTCTGTTACTGTGTCATCCCGATGATACACCGATCGGTATGCTAACGGACGTAGAGGATTATAAACTCGAACTTAAGTTTAATGAAGTATCGCGACTTAGTTTCTCGGTATTTCAAATTACAAATATTGAATACATACCGGCGGAGGTTGACGCATCGACCGTTGGTAAATATTTTGTATTCAGAGAAAACGGCGAATACGACAATTATACAAAGGGTTATTACGAAGAGATAGAACTCGACGGACATAACAACGACCTTTCGCTGTCGTACTTTACCGAAGAGGCGTCATATAACGCGGCGTTCGACAATATTATGGAGCGCCGAGAAATTCTGGTCGAAGACCTCGGATATTTTATCATCACCGATGTTACCGACGAGAAAAGCGAAAAGGGTAGATTTAAGAGCGTATCGGCTTCGTCATGCGACTACGAGCTGAACTATATCGAGACGCCATATCTTAACGGCACATATGTTCTTTACTCAAAAGACAACTGGAAAGAGGTCGACGGCAAGACAGAACTGGTCGAACAGGACTATAACTACTACATTGACCTCTATGTTACTCCGTTCACAATCGGAACGAGATATGTGCGTGGAGATAACGACGAATATATCCCGGTAACACTTCCGGAAGAATACTCTCCGAAAGTAACATACTACGGTATCAATGATTATGTCGGCAAAGACTGCTTACTCTACGAGATAATGAAGTCTATACCGCACTGGACGCTTAAACAAACAAGAACAGGAAACAATATCGCCAACGAAACAAACCCGGACTATGTAGAACTCGCACAGAAATACAGAACGTTCTCTCCGGATGACAAGATGACGGTATATGCGTTTCTTAAAACCAAGCTTCAAGAGTCGTTCGAGTGCTTCGTTAAGTTTGACATACTCAATCGTGTGATTGAGATATGCAGATACGAAGACGCACTCACCGATATGAACTTTATTTTAAACGAGAAAAACTTCGTAGACGAGTGCAAAATTAAAACAACTATCGACGACTACACGAACGCGCTGTCGGTTACCGCGTCGGACGACGACCTTTATATGAGTTCGGTTAACCCGCTTGGCACATCGACAATATACAACTTTAAACACGACATTGATAGCGGATTTATCGTGTCAGAGTACGAAGAAGTCGACGAGCCCATTGCAGTTAAAGGGTGGTATTTCTATATTGATGATGGTAAGTATGTTCCGGTATATATCGACCCCAACGAGGGATATGATAATACTAAACAGTATTACCAACCGACCGAAGCCGGAACACTTGCGGCTGCATTAACTATATGGCAAAAGAAATACGACGAAGCGTCGATTACGTATCACGGTATTAACTATGATAACTGGGACGCTTGGGTTAAAGAAATAAACCGTATTAAAAACTGGGTTACCGGCGATTACTATTACGCTGGCGGAGCTACCGGAACAGATCCGGACAAGGCTATGCTGGTTGTAAAAAATGTCGTCAAGATTGCCGGCAGTATACAGACACAAAGAGAGTTTCCGGTTAAATGGAAGCCGAGCTATGGGCAGAAATATACATTAAGTCCGGCGCCTCTTGTTAAAGACGGCGAAAAAATAGAGGATATTCTAAAGGTCGTTATTAAGGGTGACGAAACAACACCGGACAGACAACTTACTGTTGCCGCATATAACAATAATGTTGACTCTGACTCATTTGGCGAGGTTACGCTGGCAAATGACTATATGATACCAAGTGATGCCACGGTTACATTTACTTATAAGTATGTTCCGGCAATAGCGCCGAGCTCTGTAGATTATTATTACAATTACTATGCAAGAAAAGATATAACATCGGCGAATTTCGAAGCAAATAAGAGCGGTCTATATAAAAGAGGCAAGTACGGATTTGAGTCTTGCGCAAGTTCGTCGTTTAACAGTAATGAGTTGTATTTTAGCGTAGCAAATACCGGAGCTGCGACAAATATTGATGGCACGGCGGATGCTGAGTCGCTTATCGGACGCTTTATAGTCAAGAACGACTTTATACCAGTTACGCCGCAAGACGGCGACGGCATCGATACGTACTATGTCTGGAACGGCGCTAAGTTTATTGAGGCCGCCACAGAAGTCGACGAGAATAACCATAAACAAGGTCTTGCAAACACACAATACTTCATCAAGGAGTATAAGAGCGATCTGCCTGCCTCACAAGACGACCATAGTCTTAATGCTAACATAGAAGATGTTATGGCTTGGATTAACTCTAATAGAGGAGATCTTGGAGCCGGCGAATACCAGATAGTCACCGACGAACCCGGAGAATCGTCTTATGCAATAGTAGACAGTCGTAGTGCATACGACAGTATCGACCAAGAAGATACATACGGCAAGATGTACTTCGGTTCTGTATCAGATAACGACCTTGGCGATAATGTTTCTCAAGAGACACTTGACGCCATAGCGGCTGGAATGTCGACACAAGATATGTATGTTTTCTACGACTTCGACGAGATAACATATGCGACTGAAGATGGTGTTCCGGGTGTTGTAGAAGCAAGACTTGTACAGACCAAAGTTGATCTTGCGATAGAAGATGTTATATCTGAGGTTGTCGGTCTTGTAAGTACAATCAGCGGCTACACGGCGCAGATTAAGGCGCTTCAAGATGTAAATCCTACACAAGTCAGCGACGACAAAGATGTGGCGAAACAAACAATCCAGAACGAGATTAACCAGATATATGGCTTCGTTGCGGATGCTCGTGCCGGACTGATTGTCGCGCTTGATAAATATAGAATGCTCTTAGCAGATAGAAACTTACTGTCGGAGCAAATAAATAATCTTGCAACCGGTCTTTCGTTTGAAACATTCTTTGCCAACTATTTTATAGACAATGGAATTGCGGCAGATGTCGCCGGACAAAAAGCGAAAAACCTGTATGCAAAACTTATAAGGTTCTTGCGTCAGCAGTCTTACAACGAAGAAAACATTACGATAGAAGACAATATGACGAGTGATCAAAAACAGCAACAGGAGCTTGAACTCTATAAGTATGCTGTCGAGTTACTCGGCAAGCTGATTGAACCTACATATACAATTGATATCGATATAGAAGCGTTCCCATTTATTGAGGACTATATGGATATAGCGAACGGCCTCGATGTTGGTAGTGTCATTAACATCGAACTGCAAACCGGCGAGGTCGAAAGATTTAACCTAATAGGTGTTACCATAGACTATGACAGCAAAGATATCTCGCTGAAATTTGGTAACCATCTTAACGATAATGACGCGGCAAGCGTGTTTGAAGACTTACAAACAAGCGCGGCGTCTGCGTCGGCGATAGTTGCGTCAAACTATGTTAACTGGGGAGCGGCGGTTGATGAGACAACGCAGTTGATGAAAGAGAGGAATAATATCCTCGACGCCACACTCCACGGTATTACAGCCCGCAACTCGTCGTTAAAGGACAATATTACCATCGACACATCCGGTATTAAATGTATGACGCAAAGAGTAAATACCGATGGCGATCTTGTAGACACGTATGGTTTATGGATATCTAACGGCGTTATTATGTTTACGGATGACGGATGGCAGTCATCAAAGATGGCGGTCGGGCGTATGGTCGACAACAACGGAAATACTCTGTATGGGTTTAATGGTGATACCATTTTGGCGAATACCATTGCCGCCGACAAACTTGTTGCCGGCACGCTGAGTTCCGGAAACAACATGATTAAAGACGGTTCGTTCGAGTCGTATGTCAATGATAACGTATATGGTGCAGCGGCAGACAGTAAGCTGTATAAATTTACCGCTAATGACCCGTGGAGCGTTATCAATGATTATGGCTATCAAACAGCAGACTATGATTACACCGGTGTTGTTACGGTATCTTCGGAATCCGACGCTTGTCTCGGCGAGAGATATTTGCATGTTTATCGAGAAGGCGCCGGTGGCGGCATAACATATACAGAAGAAATAACTGTACTTAAAGACGGTACACACACAATAAGTTTTTATTGTAAACCAGACGACACACCGACAGACGGTAGTGTTCAGATAGATATATACAAACCCGGAGAAGGAACGTTTTTATCGGCTGTTGCGCCGTTTGACGAACTATCGGATGACTGGAGTCGTTTTAGTGCAACCGGGGAATTATCCGCGGGAGTCTATCGTGTGTCGATAACATCCACTATGGATGTAAACTATATGATTGACGGCGTGCTACTTGAACAGTCTGTTATGTTGAACGGATATTCCGATATGCCCGGCGAAAACTTCGCTAAATATACTGTAATGGACGAAAACGGATTGCGTATATACAGAGGCAAGATAAGTGTATATAACAATATCGGCGATGAAGTAATTCGGGCAGACAGTAACGGCAATCTTGCTTTAACCGGCGTTATTACGGCAAAGTCCGGCAGCAACATAGCAGGCTGGGTCACAAATGAAGGTGGCTTCTATAAGCTTAAATACAGAGATCAGGAACACCAGACCGGCGCATATCCGGAATCCGGACTGTTTGTTAAAGACACCAAATACGGTGTTGTTAACGAAAACGGCACATACTATTTTAAATTTATAGACGACAGTTACAGCGGAGTTAAACAGAACTTCCCACTTTTGTTTACCGGATTCAATCCGAATGGAGGGTCGCAACAGTCAGATGCGTTTATATCATCTGACAACTGTAATTTCTACGTTGACAATGACGGCCGAATGAAAGCTGTGAATGCAACACTAACAGGTACAAATGACGGAGTAGAGCGTGCGGTATTTGACAGTTCCGGTAGCGGGAAAACCGTTTACACAGTCAGTCCAAATAAGGGCAGTATTATGGTTGCTGTTAACGGACTGTTAATTCCCGAACAGCCTAAAAATACTAATGGAGCGTACTCTACGCAAAAATACTCTAATGGTTTTGAGTATAACGGTAACAGTACTACTCAAAACTTAACAATATACGGTACGCTTTCCAATACAGATAAAGTTGAAGTATACTCATCGACCGGATACGCCGCTATTATATCATATGCGACAATTACACAGGTAAAGATCACAAACGCAGATATACAGTCATCGTTTTTAAAGCAGGCGTATATCAGTAATTCAGAATTAATTACGACGAACATTACAAATTCGACGATGACAGATTGCGCGATTAAAAACAAGTTATCGATCAAAGCTACTACTGGACAACAGGTTGCAACCATACGTGCGTTTTCGACTACAAATCCAGACAGAACCGGAACAAGTTTGTTAATAGACGCGTCTGATAACGAAGGAAATGGCGCTGGTAGTATTACGATTAAAGCTAAAAATGTGAAATCGGACAATGATAAACGAGATGTTTCTCGTTCCGGAGTACTCAAAACTGAGGACTCTACATCGACAGCGAGTATGAGTTTCTCGTCAAAAGCAATTAACAAAATACCCGGAATAAAAAACTTGTCTCAGTCAATAAAAAAACTTGCGCCGTATGATCCAACGTCAACAAAAAGTATATACAGAAATAAAGCAATCTTGCTTGATGGAGACGTATTCGTTACAGGATTAATGGACGCATATGGTACCAATAAAGATTTGGTAGATATTGTTTCAGAAATACATGGCAAAATTGACAATATCCAGCTACAGCTTTCTGCGTTATCTATCTTTTCTGTAACATCAATTGTTGCGATTTCAGCCACGTTGGGCGCACTTATTGCGTCACTTGTAGCGACATTTGTTGCGGGTATATTAATTGATATATTATCCGGTGTGTCCATGGGCGCTGGACCCGCGGGATGGGTATTGGCATTATTCTTACAGATTCTTAAGAGGGCTATTGGTCGGTAAGTCTGGCAGCATCATAACAAAGGAGAATTACAATGACTTTAAAGGAAATAATTTTAGCATATCCTATTTTCACAAAATTTGCCGGGGAAGTGAACCTCCCGACAAAGATGAAATACAAAATCTCTCTTTTATTAAACGAACTCTCTCCGAGTATTGAGTTCTTTGAGAAAGAGAGAGTAGAAATAATTAACAAGTTTAACACGTCCGAAAACCCGGACGAGATTACCATACCGACAGAAAGTATGGAAGACTTTAACAAAGAAGTAGAGGAACTTGTTAATACAGAATTCGAAGGAGAAATCAAAAAGGGTGAGATTCCTATGTCTGTAGAACTCCCGCTTACGGCGATAGAAATACAGGCGTTACTTCCGTTCTTTGAGTTCACCGAGTAATTAAAACGCGCCGGGTACCAACCATGTGTACCCGGCCGTACTACTATAAGAAGGAGGATAATATGTCGGTTCAGAAAACACTGACTTTAGATATTTCTAACTTCAACAATAAAGTAGATACTATCTACACAAAGTCTGCAACTACAGATTTAGAGCTTACCGTTTTTGTAGTAAATAACGGGAAGCCGTATGAGTTGCCAGAGGCACAAAACATCATAGTTCTATCTAATTATGGCGCGTATCAAGATCCAATTACGGCAAGATATGTTGATGGTAACAAGGCTATATTTGATATGAACGGTGTGTACAGATGTGGCTGGACTATATGTAGTCTGCGTATCGATAACGGCACTGGTGACGACGACGTACACGATGTTGTTGAAACACAGAACTTTCAGATATATTGCGAAGAATCTCCCGACGGTGACGAGTCAATTATAGAACTTTCAGTTGCTGCGAGATTATATCTCGACGAACAACTTGGTATTATACAGACAAATCTTAATAATGAGCTTACAACGTTTGAGACGAGAGTCGATACGACGCTTGACGAAATTGATTTGGCGCTAACAGACCTTCTCGGCACAACCGGTAGCTAAGGGGTGGTTTGATGGATATAAGTACCAACCTAACCGCACTAATTAATATCTGGAAAACAACCAAATCTGTTCTGAGCGGACAGGGTTTGAATATGACTAACCACGGATATTCTAACTTTACGGACGATATAGACGGATTATTTACGAATATCCATACAGTTATAGGAGATGTTGAAGACGGAGGAGCGTCTATGACGATTACCGAAAAATTAAATCGCTTAATCGACCTCGCCAACCAAGCGCTTTACGGCGACGATCCGGGCGAAGGTCAGGCTGAAACGGTGTCTGATGCCGTGCTTCAGCTAATACAAAAAATAGAAGAGTTGGAAAGCAACTCACAAGACAACACATAAAGAAAGGAGCCGGTTAAATGAACAGACCTACAATATTCGAAATGTACCGTGGCGATACATTCGGATTTTCTGTAAGTTTTACAACTCCGGACGACACGGCCGTCGTCAAAGAAGGAGAGGAAATACCGGAAGTGCCCTATATGCTTCAAGCCGGCGACAAAGTTAAGTTCGGGGTAAAAGTCAGAGAAAGAGACACCGATTATGTTCTCTATAGCGAAACAGATGTGGAGGACGAAACATCGGAGGTCGAGTTCTCGTTTGCGCCCGAACAGACGCAACTGGTTCAACCCGGCGAATATATATTCGAAATGGAGCTGACATGTGACGGTGGTTCAACCGTTATAACAGTCTTCCAGTATAAATTGTTTGTAAGGGGTGATATTATACATGACTGATAGACAGATAACTGTAAATGTGACTCCGGCCGAAGGTAATATTAATGTTTCCTTCGGACAGGCAATCCACAAAGTTCAAGCGGACTACGACCAGCAAGACACGTCTGCTGCGAGCTATATCAAAAACAAACCGCCTAAGTATAAAACAGGCGATGGTGTAACTGTTGATAATGTAACCGGCGAAATATCAATTGATACCGAGAGTGAGGTGTGGAGTGAGAAGCAAGATGTACTCACTCCGGGCGATGGCATCGATATAGAGAATAACGAAATATCGGTTGACATCTCTGAGATAATCTCCGCCGGGGATGGTATCGAAATATCCGACGGTAAAATATCAATAGACACATCAAACGCAACAGACGGATATATTCTGTATGCCGTCGAGGAAGAGGTAGACGGCGTTACAAAACTTGTAGTGCGCTGGGGCGTTCCGCCCACCGGCAACTATATCGACCTCTTAAACAAGCCGTCTATTAACGGCGTTACATTAATAGGGAATAAAACAACCTCAGACTTACATTTTCCGGTTTATACAGATATGACCGGAGCATCTGCATCTACAGCCGGCACATCCGGTCTTGTTCCCGCTCCGGCCGCCGGAGACCAAGAGAAATTTTTGCGTGGAGACGGCGTGTGGGGCGTTGTAGAGACAACCGATACAAAGTATACCGCCGGCGCAAATATTGCGATAGACGCGAACGACAACAATAAAATCTCCGTTTCGTCGGGTAGCGCCGGGCAGACATTCTTTTTGAAGTCTGACGGTAACGGTGGAGCGACGTGGTCTAGCGCACTTGTGCGTTCAGTCAATAACAGAACCGGTGATTTGATTATGTATCCTCAGATTGGTTCTGGCGCAAATGCACTGTTCTTCTCGCCGCAAATGTCGGCTAGTGATGCGTCTGGCGATTATTCCGAAGCACACGGCTACCAAACGAAATCTGCTGGTAACGGCGGTGTTACTTTTGGGTACAAGACAAAGACCGGCGCAAACGCAGCGTATGCTGAAGCGCACGGCTCTGAAACTACCGCGTCTGGTAATTACTCTGTCGCATTTGGCGGAGGAACAACTGCGTACGGCGCAAATAGTTTTGCGGTCGGTTTGGGTACAATGGCAAGAGGAGACTATAGCTTTGCTGCGGGAGATAGGAACCAAGCGATTGGACAAGGCTCCTTTGCGGTAGGCAACCAATCTTATGCGAATGGAGTATATAGTTTTGCGTCCGGAGCGTCAAATGCAAATGGTAATTACTCGTTTGCGGCGAACTACGGAGGAGCAACGGGCGAGCGCTCTGCTGCCTTTGGTTTATACACAACCGCATCCGGCGTAAACTCGTTTGCCGCTGGATGGAATACCAAGGCGTCTGGTAGCAGTGCTGCTGCGTTCGGACGTAACAGCAACGCTATAGGTCAGTATTCGTTTGCAGCCGGAGCTTCACGCGCAGAGGGGACATATTCAGCCGCGTTCGGTAACGCAAGCGCTACCGGGCTGAATGCGTTTGCTGCCGGAGGCAGCTCTACGGTTGCATCAGAAGACAACAGCGCAATATTTGGTTTAAAAGGAACTACTCCGGTCGGCGCATTATTCACAATTGCAAACGGTTCGCTTACTCCGTCAACGGCATTTAACGTATATGCGAATGGTAACATTGAGGCGGGTGTAGGTTGGACACCTACCGCTGACAACCACCTTGCGACCAAGAAATACGTGGATGATAATGGCGGTGGCGGCGGAACTCCGGACTGGAATGACATACAAAACAAACCGGCATCATATCCGCCATCGGCACACACGCACGTATATTCGGATATTACCAATCCGCCTACCATTCCGGTCGCCGGACAGATTGCAATCGGCGATACCGGTTATGCAACCGGCGGAGATGTGTTCACGGCGTTTGGTTCGTTGTCGACCGTTGCAAGTACCGGCGACTATCAAGATTTAATAAACCTTCCGAGCGGCATGATGATTCAGCAAGATGCCGGCGGATATTATATAGAAACGGGGGTATAACATATGAGTAAAATATATATACCCACTTACTCAGACATAAAAATAAATAACGGGAAAGAGTTACAGTTAAAGGCGTCCGGCTCAAGCAAGACACTCGCTGAATGTGAGCTGGGTGAGATAGTTCACATTCCCGAAACCATTAACAACGTAAAAGATTTTCACGATTATATAGTAGTTGAGAAAAATCAAGATAACGTTGTACTTTTAAGGAAGTATGTTGCAAGTGGAGATAGTGGCGCAATAAGTCAAGACCATAATGTTTATGTTCACGGTAGTTATTATGCAACTGGCAACACGACTCATTATGCAGATAATTGGTGTACAACCACATTTTATAATAGGTTTTCTGATATTACAAAGGAATATATTTCTCAAAAAGTAATAAAGATTATTACTAACGAAAACGGTGGAACTGAAAATTTTACTCGCAAGGTTTTCTTACCATCTATTGATGAACTTGGTGGAACACCCAATATAGGTAGCGGTGAAGGAACAAGCGTTTGGTTCACATCTAATGCAGATAGGGTTGCATTAAGTGAAACAGATAAAACAACGGCGGTTCAATATTGGACAAGAACCTTACACGCTCTTACTATATCGTCACATAATCACTATGTCTTTGATTATGTGACAACCAGTGGAGCATTTTCTACACAAAATTATACGGGAACAACAAGCAAACCATACCGTCCAGCAATAGTGTTTCTGCCCAATACCCCTCTTAATAGCAGCAATCAGTTCATCGATGAAGTAACTTACACCGACACGATTCACGAGATCAGATTTGGCGACGACATATATAAAATCAAAGACTCTGACGCTCGCGACCTATTAGCTGCTTTACAGACAGCAGTTAATGGAAAGCAAGACACGCTAACACAGGGTAGCAATATTTCGATTTCTAACAATGTTATATCTGCTATAGTCCCAGTGCAAGGCACAATTGAAAGTGGCGATACCGGTTATGCAACTGGTGGCGACGTTTATTCGGCTCTACAAGGCGTAAGTGGCTGGGTGGTATCAGACACCGAACCAAGCGATATGTCTGTATTATGGATAGATCCGACAGATAACACTATTGACGCAACGCTTGTTGATGCCGATAGTCAAGGATATTAAGGAGGTGTAGTTATGCCAAGAATAAAATATCACGATCCAGTAACTGGTGAAGTTAAATACGCAGATATGGTTATACAGTCGCCTCTGCCGACAGGAACGGCAAACGGCGATATTCTTGTATGGGATAATGATAATCAGGTATGGGTGGTAAGACAACCGTCAAGATTACCTGCGGAATATCAAGAGGTTGAATATATTGAAAGCACAGGAACGCAGTATATCGACACGGGATATGTGCCGAAATCGACAACAAAATGGGAATTAGTTTTTCAAACAATCACAGGGTCAGCAGATTTAAGTTGTAGAAACGGCAGGCACGGAGGTGGTGATGGAGAACGCTTTTCAATAGGCGCAGCATCAATCAACTCGTTATCATTCACCTCGTCAACAAATTCAATGTCAGTTCACATCGGCTCGGCTTTTGAAACAACCGTATCGTTCACGCAGAATATAGGAAAAACATCAAGAGATTTTCCGTATGCTTTAATAAAGAAAAAAGTTACTATTGATGCAAGCAATATGACTTACGATATGAATGACGGAGAATGGAGCGGAACGATAAGTGCGACACTTACGCTCGCAAATCAAAGTCATTTATATCTTTTCGCACGAAGTCTCACAGATGGCACATTCGATGGTTGCGGAACACAAAACATATACTCGCACAAAATATGGGAAAACGGTGTAAAAGTTCAAGACTTTGTTCCTTGCTACCGAAAAGCAGACGGAGTAATCGGAATGTATGACATAGTAAATGATGTGTTCTATCAAAACGCAGGCACAGGCACATTCACAAAGGGGGCAGATGTATGAGTTTAGGTATAACAGACACTCAAAACTACGCCGACATAGCAGACGCAATACGAGCGAAAAACGGCTCGGCAGACACATACACACCCTCCGAAATGGCTACGGCAATCGGGGACTTGCCGACACCGACACCCGTTACAAAAGGGCTTGTTTTCAGCGATTATGATGCAGACGGTTTTCCTACAAAAGCGGAAATAGTCGGTATGACAAATATTCCCGACAACTATGCAAACAGTATATTTTATTCTACAACTGGTATTTGCAAAAATATTGATGAAGTAATACTCAACGAGGGATTACAAACAATAGGGCTTAGTTCATTTGCTTACGGTAGCACCCTTAAACGAGTTACTTTTCCTGCGAGTTTTGTAACATTCACATCCAATGGTGCATTTGGGAATAGCCCATTTTTATCAGTTATTTTTAAAAAAGATGTTCAACGAATAAGGACAAACACCTTTGGAAACGCGAGTGGTTGTGAATTATATGATTTTAGCAACGCAACCTTTGTTCCTATATTAGATAGTGCGATGTCTTTAAAACATAAAAACGGTTGTGTAATAAAAGTGCCTCAATCCTTACTTGCAGAATGGCAGACAACGGCAGTATGGCAAGATTTAACAAATGTAGTATGGCAAGGCGTATGAGAAAATTTACAGCAATATACATCACCCTTGCCCTCTTGCTCTCAACAATTATGATAGCAAGGGCAACACGGCAAGATTGGATAGCGATACCCTCCGTAAACATAAGCGAGCGTTTGCAGTATGCAGACTTGAATATGGACACGCAGACAATTTGCGATAAGCGAGACCGAGCCGTTGCATACGATTACAGAGGGAGCATAAGCATAGCAGACCACAATCATCAAGGGTTTAAGAATTTACACAAAGTCAAGGTCGGGGACACGGCAACGGTTATACTGCACGGCAAGGTAACGCAATATCGGTGTATCCGCAAATTCAACGGCATTAATAAGAAGGCATACTTAACCGACAACAATGGCAGAATAGTCGAGATTACAAAAAATCAAGTGATTATTTATACGTGTTTAAAGGGATATACACGGCGTATCGTAATCACGAAATGGCAAAGAATAAGGTAAAATATGGAGGGATATTATGGAATTTTGGGAAGCAATTGTTGAATGCGTAAACGCAATCATCGACGGCGTTAGCACATACGTGCATTCGCCGGAAGCAATTATCATCGACACCAGACTCGCAGATCTGGTCAAATACTGCTCAGACCAAGCAGTATATATTATAAGAGATTTTCTCGATGTGTTCGGGAGATAATAAAACTACAATTTTAAAGGAGGAATTTTGTGAAAGACTTTGATGTTTTTGACATAAAAGAAAAGTGGTTCAAAGAAACCGCTCCTCAGAATTACGCGTCCGGTTCTACCGAAGGTGTTCCGGCTCGCACCCCTTCTATAGTTATAGATAAAGCAAACGACGCACTGTATATGTGCGCAATAGCAGACCCCACAGTATACAATACCGGCTGGAAGAAGTATGTTGTTGATGGTGGCGGCGGAGACTATGACTACGAGTTTGTTGTAGACGTAGACCCCTCGTCCTCTTCGATAACGCTGAGTCCCAGCGGTACTGGTATTACTTTAAAATCTAGCGACACTGTAAAGGTTACTCTTTCTAATGCAACAATTGCTTTATTAGAGCAGGAGCAGTTAACGATTGTTGGAACCACATTTACTGGGTCTGCGGCAGCGTTTGGTAAAAAGATTGCGTACACATCGATGTCTGGTGTTGAGAGGACAATATCGAGTAGTATCATTGGTATAAATTATGGAGTAGTCGCTGCGAGAGAGGGTCAAGATCAGATTAATTTCAACCTTGTTATATATAATGCATCTGGAGGATTAGGCGTAGACTTTATTATGTCTACTAATCACACAATTACCATAACAGCGTCTCCAGACCAAAGCGGCAATTTTGTTTATCTACTGTCGGAGGAAAGCGGACGGGAAGTAGCAAGCTCTCTTGACGTAGCGCAAATCAGTCTGTCGGATACATTAAAAACAATCCTAACTCAGACCGGTAATGTTATTGATAAAGATACGTTTGAAGTAGAAGGAACGGTAGCAAGCTCTAATATTGTAATAGACACTACGGCTCCGAGCCAGACCGGGGACGAATACCATTTCACAATAAAAACCGAAGATATATATTTTGATATCGGACAATTCGCTCACAGCTCTAACGAAACATATACATTGCTGGGTTATGTAGGTACTAACACATCTTCTTATCAGCCCGGTGTTATTATTCAACCGGCTTCTTAAGTATAAACAAAGGGGCGCGTAGTGCGCCCCTTTCACCTAATTATAGGAGGTGAAAACAATAGAAAGCTTAAAGCAAAGCATTCTGAATAAGATTGCGCTTATTAAAGGGTTCGCGATAAACATCCTAAATAAACTTGCGGAAGAAAACGCTGGTTTTATAGGACATACTGTCGCAAAAATCGCAGAAGACATACTTAGTCTTTTCGGCGAAATAGATACGTTAACCGGCAACCCGAATGTTGCACAATACAAGGTGCGTAAATATACAATGGACACCAACGGTAACTATGGTAATCCGGTGGAAGAAATACATTCGTGGATATGGGATGAAGAAATATCTGTAGATACTGCGGAGTTAAGTACCGGATTTTCGTATAACAAAACATATCCGGGTTATTATGCCACTGGGACAATTAACGAAGACGGTAGTACCGTATTTGACGTATATATTAAGCGCAATACATACTCACTCAGTCTGGTAGTAACAGATAGTTTACATCCGGGATATATTATCGTTGATGGAGAAACCTACGAGTATACCTATGTTATTTCTTTATTATATGGACAAAATGTGTCCATTGAACGTTATATTCCGTTATGCGATGGATATACATTTAACACGTGGGATCAAGCGGTGCCAAGTACAATGCCAGCAAGCAATGTGTTATTAAGAGCTACATGGACGACAAATACATACACGGTTTCATGGAATGTGGATGGCGTTATAACAACACAGACATATGAATATATGGCAACCATAGTACCTCCGCAGAATCCTTGGAAAGAGGGGTACACATTTACCGGATGGACTCCTTCGGTTGCTCAGACAATGCCGTACCAAAATTTGAGTTATGTGGCCGTATTTACACCCAATTTATACACATTAAATATTATATATCAAGCATGGGATGTGCTGGAGTTTGATGGTGTCATTCCATATGGATATGCTGGACAGGTTGAATATGATAGCTTCTTTAGTATACCATCTCCAACCGGCATTGGTAATGTAAACGGTAGCGATTATAATGTTTCCGGATACTATCCCGACCAGTCTATAATCGAGGGTGTTATGCCGGCAGTCGAAGGATATACTTTTATTGTTACGTATTTTCCAGAAACCTATACAACCACTTGGGATGTAGATGGCAACCTTACTACCGAACAAGTTGTATACCATCATTGGCCTGTTGGTATTCCAGATCCTACGAAAGAAGGGTATGTGTTTGATGGATGGTATCCTTATGTAAATATTCAACCGGCATATGATATCACATATACAGCTCAATGGTATGAAAAAACATACCCGTATACTATTACTGTGTATACTATGAATGTCTTGGGAAACTATACGACACCAGCAACGTATACTTTTTACGGGGGAGCTGGAACGGAAATAAACGCAGAAAGTGTTGCTATAGATAGAGGTTGGATAACCGATTTGGATGGAGAGTTCTTTGATAGAGAGCATAGTGGTTATGACGCGATTGGAACTGTAGATCCAGAGCAAACCACCGAGCTAACTATCTATATCGGCAGAAACACTTTCATATTAACCTATCAGCAAAGATATGAAGACGATAGCGGGCATGATACGCCATATACTCAAATTATGTATACCGACACCGTGTATTTTGGATCCCCGGTAACAATGCCACCGGCGCCAAACGTAAATGGATACTATTTTATATCATGGGATAACACAGATATTCATTCTGTACCTACATATAATGTAACATTTACGGCGCTATATAAAAAAACATACTCATTAAAGCTATTTTTAGATAGCGGAACGGCGACGTATGACTGGGAAGATGCAAGCTATGATAGTTCTAGCGATATATTAACGATTCGAGGACAGGGCGGCGTTGAGATCCCGACAATCACAATGACGCTCGAAGGATATACCTTTGGCGGGTGGAATGTAGACTTGCCAGAAACTTTTTCGTATAGTAGCTACAGCGTGTCATACTCTTACAGGGCTCGATGGATTCCGCTTGTTCCTATAACGGCGACATATTATGCAACATACGGATATCTCTCACCAGACGAAGGCGATCCGGACGAAGACGATCCGCGCATTATATACCTTCAAATAAAAAAAGAGTTTACCGGCCAGACGGGTGACACTGTGTTTGCCGATAGCGTTAAAATACCAAATGGAGAATTATGTGTAACTTTAGACACCGATGTTAGAAGCGGTGCGGGTACAACATATAACATAGTGGATAGTCTGCCGGCTGGTTCTGTAGTATATCCGCTTGAAAGGTCGGATAACTGGATTAGAATCGGAACCAATAGGTGGATTGATTCGTTTTGGACTGACGATAATTATTATAGTTTGTTTACAACCGGAGGATGGCTTAATCCTAACTTAGACTTTTGGAGTGCAAGTCAAAGTAGTTTCATACAAGATGAAATTGATGCATATCAAAGCCTATTTCCGGGGTGGAGAGTATATTGTCAATATGCTTTTGACACAGATAGTGCTATTGCATATGGTCCCGGCGATGTAGAGTATTTTACCAGCGGTATTATTACAACCGGCTCGTTAGGTCAAACAAATATTATGATACCACTTCGTAGATATAGAGAGAAAAATGGTGAGATTATACAGTTTTAAATCAAGGAGACGATAATTTATGAAAGAAGTACTTCTTTCAGTACTTAAGTGGGCGATTACCGCCTTACTTGCCGGCGGCGTTAGCTTTATCACCGCCCGGTATAAAATTCGCAAAGCTAAAAGCGAAGAAGCGGATCGCGCCATACAGGATAAATTTGAAGCTCTGGAAGCAAAGGATGAGATTTTACAAGCAGCGATTCGCTCACTGCTACGACAAGAAATAATCGTAGCATACGAGAAATACACAGCGATTGGATGGGCGCCGGTATATGTCAAGGACAATGTTCAAGAAATGTATGACTGCTATCATGCGATTGGAGGCAACGGAACTATTACACATCTTGTCGAGGAGTTTATGAATCTCCCAACAATGCCGAAGGAAAAATCTGAAACATGAAATTTCTTACGATTTCGGTAATCCTTAGTTTTGTAGCTTGCATTGTATTTACAGCAGTATGTCTTGTTCTTGGCTGTCTTGGATACGAAGTATCCGACACGCTTATCCAATATTTCTTCATCGTATTTGGCGTAGAGTTCGCATCTGCGGCTGCTATCCAAATCTTTAAATATAAAATCAAGAAACAGGAAACAAAAGATAATATTGATAATCTTAAAGAAAACGACTTGCCGGTTGAGCATGATGATGTAATCGGCGGATCGTCGGAAGATGATTATTACGACAGTGGAACCGTGTATGGATAATACGTGGTTCCTTTCTTATTAAGGAGGTTTAGCCTAATGCTTGAACTCAAAAATGTACTCATTGAGTGTCTTATCGCGGTTATTACTGTTACCGTACCTATCGTAACCAAGTTCTTAATCGCGTTCTTAAGGTCAAAGTCAACCGCAGTCAAAGAGACGGCGGCAACCGAAAACGAGCGTCGCATTCTCGAACAGATTGACCAAGCAGTAGAAGACTCCGTTGATTATGTTTCTCAGACTGTTGTTGACACACTGAAGTCGACCAATCAGTTTGATAAGGACGCACAGAGACAGGCGTTCCAGACCGCTCTCGTAACCACACTCAATGGCGTATCCGAAGAGGCGAGAAAGTTCTTATACGGCACGTATAACGATGTCACCGGTTTCCTTACAACCAAAATCGAAGCCGCCGTAAGACGTAACAAATTATTTTGAGGAGGGCGTATGTATGGCAAAATGTATGACCAAAACAGAATACCTCAAACAGGTAAAAGGGAAGAAGGTCGACACAGATGGCGTACCGGCAAATCAGCCGTTTCAGTGCGCCGATCTTGTCAAGGATATGCTAAAAAAATGTTACGACATAGACTTCACGTTTACCCTCCCGGTTAAAAACCCTCACGGTTATGTTTACAGTTTATGGGAGAACTTTGACAGCTATACCGCGTTACAGGGCGTGGCGGTAAGAATTAAAAACACCCCGAGATTTACACCCCAAGCTGGCGACATCGTGTTATGGAAACCTAACGCCAAAACGGAAAACGGTACTCCGTTAACCGGAGCCGCCGGACACACAGCGGCTGCTCTCGGCAAAAACACAGGGACTTCCAGATTCAAATCTCTGGATCAAAACTGGGGTGGAAAGTATTATGTTGCAGAAGTGAACCATTCCTACGACGGTATTTACGGCGTTGTAAGAATGCTTCTGAAATGCACCAAAGCTGACTTAAATGTACGCACTGGCCCCGGCACTAAATATCCGATAGCCAAAAAGGCAGACGGCGATGACTATGTTCTTCCGAAAGGAACCGTTGTTAAACCGATTGGATACGAAGGTAGTTGGGCGAAAATCGGTAAAGACCAGTGGGTATCAGCAAAATATCTTGACTAAACGTAGGTTAAATAAATTATGGGCTACAGAAAATAATCTGTAGCCCATTTTTTTTGCAATACCATTATGTCATATTCACGCTTTTCACTATGTTAAATTCGGCATTAATCACACTTTTCGGTAGTAAATAAGGGGTATTAATCACACATTTTGTAACTTGTTGTTTTCATATGCAACAACAAGTTTACGCCCCATCGGGTATTGTTGAGGACATTTATGTCCGTATCAAACCCTATGCGGTTAACTACTTGACAAATGTCAAGTAGCACAGGTTGCGTACTATTAGATAATTACCGGAATAATAGGTTGCGTACTATTCCGATAATAGCCCCTCGAAGTAATTGTTCATAACCTCGTTTATTTCTTCGTGTGTATCCTTGAAAGTATGCTGATATACATTCTGTAACATATTCTCCGTTGAGTGTCCCATGCGTTCTTTGGCGTATCTGTTCGGCACTCCTTGCTGTAGCATTACCGACGCATAGTAATGGCGCAGTGCGTGGAACGTATATGGCATATCTATTTTCTTCATCTCGCGTTTATACATACTGTTCAGAGCCGCCGGAGAATCGTCTATTACAAAAGCGTCATCTTCTCCTCTGTCCGGTAGTGCGTTATACAAAACATCGGGCATAGATAAAGTTCTGTGACTCAGCAATGTTTTGGTTGATTGTTTGAGCGTGTATCCATTGTTACTATCGTTAACCCTTGCCTTGCTTATTGTTACGGTATGCTTATCCTTGTCTATATCTTTCCATTGTATTCCGTATATCTCGCTCTTTCTAAGACCGAGAAACACCGCGAAATATACCGTGAGTTCCAGTCGTGTTCCTTTGAAGTGGTTGAGTATCGTTCTCATCTCGTCCTTGTCCGGAATAGATATTTCCTTCTTTTGTCTTTTAGGCAGTACTATGGTTTCAGATATACGAATATCATTATCCTTCAACACGTTATTGATAAACGTAAATACATTGAGAACTGTTTGCGGCGAGTGATCTTCCGCGTACTTGTTTATACTCTTTTGAAGCGACTGTTTAGTGATATTTGCAAGTCGCATCTCAAACAGCTCCGGCATACAGCCGCTAATTATTTTACGATATCCGTTTATGGTCGACGGAGACAGGACGCTGGTTCGGGCGTTTACGAACTCTGTGGCGGCCGTTTTAAGACTTTTATTCTCCGGCTTGGAATTATACTCCCTTAACGCAAGAAAGCGATTTGCGGCCTTCTCAGCCTCTTTTTGGGACTTAGCCGTAAACGACTTCCTCGCCTTCTTCCCGGTCTCGTCTGTATAACAAATACGACACCGATAGTTTCCACTCGGCAATTTAACTGCACTGGCCATACTAACACCTCGTTTCTAATATGGCTTGTATTATAAACTAAAACGGTCGCGGTGTCAATAGGCGTGTCCACTTTCGTGTCCACTTTATTTCCAAAATACTGGATAATAGTCCAAAATACCAAACATTTGTTCAAAATACTGGACGATTGAATAAACTCGAGAAGCGTTGATATACAAGGGATTAAACAAAAATATAGGCAGGTCAAGGGTTTTAGCCTCAACCTGCCTTTGGTGGAGATGGCGGTAATCGAAACCGCTAACTATTCAATTATATCAAGGGGTTTGGCGCGTTGTGTCCACTTTGTGTCCACTCGACTATCCAGAATACTGGACACATTGTAATCAATCCGCCAATTTCTTGTTCCATTTAAGTACGATATCTATACCACGATCCGTATATATTTCATCAACCTTCAGTTTAAGAACTGCGTCAGAATACGGCGGAGTAAACGTGACTATTTGGTTTGTTTTGTTATTATACATATATACATCCGGTACACAATTAATTGCCGTAAGAGCTTCTTTAAGTGTCATAAATTCCTCCACCTCCTCCTTATTATTTACTCCTTAATTAAAACACAGTTAACTGAATGAACTCGATATTTTGTTCCGTCTTTACTTATTATTACTAATACATCATTATATGTATTAGGTATCCAATTTTCGATTTCAACTTCAACCGTGCTTCCGTCTGGAAATCTAATAATTGCTTTATTATAATCATCATTACTAATATATTTTCTATTAGTGGATGAAGATGAACAACTTGTAAATACTAATATAATAACTGTAATAAGTATAATACTAATTATCTTCTTCATTTTTATTCCTCCTTCGAAGTCCTGCATAACTCAATGAAATCATCATACGCGGCTGTTCTAATTTCTTTCTCCATATTATCATTAGCTAATTCATGAGTATATACTGGCCTTCCGAGTTTTTCTTCGATATATTCATAAAAATATTTTCGCTTATTGCTAGCAAGCATACATATACCGGTAAAAGCTTCAACAATAGCACATTCTCTTACAGTCATTTATCTTTCCTCCAATTATTAAACATTAATATTTCAAACCATTTATCAACGAAATTTTTAATATTAGATGTTTCATAATCATTCCCTTTTCTTATATCCTCATTGAACGCACAGCAACCTATGTCTTGCTTGTACATCCAAGCAAGGTTTTCGGATATGATTTTAAATTCATAACTGCCAAACTTAAATGTATCTCCGATTTCAAAGTTCGAAGATTCGAGTTTTTTGATTTGCAAAGCCGGACGCACACAAGCCAGAGTATAGTCAACATAATCGCCACCACCGCCGATGCTACCGCCACTGACGACAAGTGCAGCACTGCTTGAATTATTACCAGGCGAGCGCAACCACCACCAAAAATCGTATTCTCTTTCTCCTTTTGTTAAATAGTTTTTTGCTTCTTCAATCGAGAGAAGTGTTGCTCCTGTAATTTCAAGTTTTTCTTCAACTGTTAATTCAAATATTTTATTTACTTTCATTTATTTCTCCTTTTTATCTCCAATCATGACTATCCATTATATCTGTATGATATGGGAGTCTGGTTGGCATAACTATTTTTTCAAATGTTTTCCCACAATACGGACAACATATTGGCTCTATTGACACCGACTTGGTCTTCCAAGGTTCTTTATAATTCGCAGTTAGTTCTAACCAACTGTCAGTAACATTAACATCACAATAAAGAACCTCACTACAAGCACTACATACTGGTCTAAATATAATTTTAGCCATTTGTTTCACCTCTCATATCTGCTCCGCAATGAGGACAAAAGTTTGATTTGCCAACAAAATAACTTTGATACCGATTACAATTCGAGCAATAAAATTCAAAATTATATCCAACCCATTTGCCGTGTTTAACCTCTACAACATCGGCAGAGGGTAATCTGTTTGCTATTTCATTGAGTTCTTCAAGTGTTATCGTTTCGCTTTCTTTTTCACATTGTAAGTAGTGAGATACTTCAAGTTCTAAATCCTTTGCATTTATGTATTTCGGCATTGTCTTTCACTCCTTGTTAAAATTCTTGACTTTTGATTATGACAAATCGGGCATTCAAGCGTAGAGGCGTTTGTTCCGTATGGAAACATTGCTCTCCACACATTGCCACAAACTAAACATTGAACTTTTTTAGTTACCATTCTGTCAGTCATTCTGTTCCTTTTTTTCCTTCCTCGCTTAATATTCGGTCAATGACGAGTAAATCGTAGCTATGTGCGAAGATTCTGCCTTGAATAAATGCGTAAAGTGATTTATCATCACTAAACTCTATTGACTCTATTTTCGCCTCTCTCAGTTCTTCCTCTATTGATTTGATAAGTCTTTCTTTTGCTGTCATTTGCTTTCCCTCCGTTCTCCCTTTGAACAAAATCTGTAGAATTTTCAATAAATAATACTATGTATTTCTTCCGGCGTGAGCTTGATTACTTTTGCGAGTTTTCTGAATTGTCCGAGTGTAAACTCATTCGGCTGATTGAGTTTTGCATAAAACGATGAACGGCTCATGCCGAGCTCAAGGGCGAGCTGATCTTTGCTCTTTCCGGCGAGTGAAAGATAATAATTGACGCTTGCCTTAAGTGTATTTTGTGTAGTGTGTTTCATATTATTAATCCCATAGATCATACAGTCTAAGCTTGAACCATTCGCACACAGCGTCTCTGGCTCCGTCTGACTCTCTTGCTTTTTCGCTGAATATCTCGCTTGCATCGGAAAGAATAGCGAATAATTTGCCGGCGTTTACCTCTGTATCTAAACCAGCCGCTATATGTAAATCCTTGTAAACCTCATCCGGATCCGGATTTATCTTATCAACAAGGTCTGCTATATTGTTTAGTTCTTTTCGCCAGTCTTCTATATCCGCAAGGTCTGCCGGATAGCCGTGTGTAGTTTTCGCAAGATCTCTCAGTCCGCCGGAAAGAATCTTCTGCAAATACCAGTCAAAGTTCCACAGGTCGGCGTCAGAGTATCCGCGTACAACTCTCTGTTTTGCATGTTTAATATTTTTGAAAAATCTGCGTATAACTCTAAATACGCCACGGATGCTATATGGTCTATATATACCAATTTTCAAAGCGTTGTTTTCAAACCGATTATCTATCATTGTACTACACTCCCCTCTCTTCTACCGGCGTTTGCAGTAGCTCATCTCGACGATTTAGATGTCTTAGATACTCCAGCCAACAGCCGTTTGTCTCTTTTGGATCCGGACACTCCGGTGTTTCACCCTCGCAGTATTTGCATACGAACGATAACCACTCATCGTTTCCGTTGATATTACAAGCACAACTGTCGCCAAGTGCGTCGGCGAGGATCTGGGCGACCTCGGCTTCTGTCATTAATATACCTTCCATTGCTTGATATGTTTATTTAATTCCTTCCTATGATTCCACACATATTCCTCAAAGATATCCCAGTTCATCATAAGCTGGTCATACACATCAACTTTAACATCCGAAGTTCTGTCCGAAGGAGGCCAGCTCGAGACAATTATTTCCCACTCACATTTACTCCAAAAATAATACATCGCATCCTTGCGGAGTTGTTCACCAAACGCCTCGCGATTATCCTTATTTTTTTTAAAATTTTTCTGAGTGTCCTTCGCAAAACCTCCGTGATTAAACACATTGAATTGTCTAAATATCCGTCTGTTTACATCCTCGCAGTAGACATTATACATAATATAGTCGCGCATTACTCCTCCTCTTTTCTTATGATTTACTCCCCGAAGTATTATTTTGTGACATTTCGGGGAGTAAATTATTATTTTCTGGTTCCGGAGGCGGGACTCGAACCCACGATATTCAGCTTATGAGACTGACTGACTTAGCCGCTGGTCAACTCCGGTATATTAATTGCACATTTTGGTAGCTTGCAATGTGCATTATTTACACATTACCATCTTCTGAATGTGCAAAACAGAAGAACGAACGGAAGGAATTACCGTTATTATACCGCTACCCCCGGCTTTACGGGTCCTACGGAACCTTTGGCGCTCCGAACAGGATTTGAACCTGTATCAAGGGCATTCAAACGCACTATCCCTTCAAGCGTTGAAGCTTTACCGTTAAGCTATCGGAGCATTGTTTTGTAAGGCTGTAAAGTTCGTCCGGTCGGCACCCCGGAATCTCTTTAAGACTCCAAATGCGGAGTGTGACAGCTGCCTTTCTGTCCTCGAATTTACAGCCTGTGTTAAGGAAGCGCGTGGTCTTTTCTATGCAACCAGATTATTCCACGCTAATTCGGGTGGTTTTTACGGGGGACTTCCCCACATGACCGCCAAACACTCCAAGTTTTGCACGTAAGCAGGCAGTTGCATCTTCGTCGCCTTCGGACACCATCCGGCTGGTATCCTTTGGTTCCGGAACTCAATACAATAGAGTTTATAGACATCTTGCGTGGTCTCGGCCATACAACCTACGATAGTTGCTTAGACCGCTTGCCCGTGTATGATTTGACAGTACCTCAAATTACTCAGTATCTGCCGCCTCATTCCAAGCCCTACATTTTTAAGGTGTTGGTAGGTAAGCACCGGCTGTTGAGCGCAAGACGCGCCGTCAACAGCATGGCAACGGTAATAGGGTTCGAACCTATACTAAGGGAGTCAAAGTCCCTTGTGCTTCCATTACACCATACCGTTATATATCAAGCCGGGCGTGCAGTTTCAATCACGCGTAGCTGCTGTGGATTGCGTAAACTTTATTAATTTATCACCGCCGTGACCTGCCTCGGTGTTAATTCACCAATACTTATTTATCATCGTTTCAGTCGACGTTTGCAATGTTCATTTGTCATTGCGGCAGGAATGATAGCGGCGCTGTGTTCACCCCACAGACGTTCCACGTACACAGTCCCTATTGTTTTAGTAGCTTTTAATGCTTGCTCACCGACTTGATTTCCGGCTTTTTCAAGGTTGGGCCACATCGTTGAGAGGTGTCCTTGCGGTTACGTACCGGATTGGGAGACGTCAATACCCACATATAAGTCCGCAGACTTATATAGTGGCTCTCCACGTACCCCTTGGCCTTCGGGGACTTTGGTGCTCACAGAAGGAGTCGAACCCTCAACCTTCTGATTACAAATCAGCTGCTCTACCAATTGAGCTATGCGAGCGAGTTGCGCGAAATCGTCTTCCCTTCAATCCTTTGCAACTCCCCTCCTGTATTTTACTTCCCGGAGAGAAGGACGGTTTGTCGCGCTCAAACCGTGAGTTAACTCAAAGACAGTTTAGCGACATGCCGGTCGTGACCTTATAACGTTGGGAGTATATAGTTAAGGGGACAACTTTTTGATTTTTTGCGAAATCTGCCCCGTTAACTCTTGTTTTCTGCCCATATTGCGTCGCCTTTATCGTGTTCGTTCAAGCGTTCGCGATGAGCTTTTGTTTTCGCACGATTCTTTTCTTCTGCTATGATATCAAATATATCTTTGTTAGGTACATCCGTATGACCGGGTGTAATAAACTGGTGCGAGTCGAACTTGTCTATACTCGCCTCGAGCAGCGACGCAAAAAAGTCGTCTAACGTGTATCCATGTTTAATACAAAGTCTTTCAATCTCATCTAGCGTCGCACAAATATCACGTTCGAGATCCAGCTCAATTGTCACCGCATTTGAAAAGTCGTGATGCTGAACATCTACACCGTGTATTATCATCAATAATCACCGTCTGGGTCTGATACTGGCAAAAGTTCGGCGCCTTCGGCGAACGCTAACCAACGATCGCATTGCGAAAGTTTTTTATTTCCGTCGCACGAAGTATCGCTACAAAGTGGACAACATTTCTCTCTAAACCTTTCTATCTCGTCCCCGGTAATATAGTAGCAATATCCGTTACTGTTGTGTTTTACGGCGTTTTCCGACACAATACTTTCTACTCCAAACATATCGTAGAGTTCGTCTTTCAACTCAGATATACTTTTGTCTATTTCCATTTTAGTTCTTGCGCCGGGAGATCTACCCAGCCACTTATTCTTAAACTTAATAAGGTCGTCTCTGTATTGTTCTTCGCTTGTGTCTCCGGACTTATACCAGTCGAAGCTGTGAAGAACACAGAGCATATCAAAAACCATTTCAGAAAATTCTTTATCTTCGAGTGGGTTGCTCTTGCGTGCTTCTGCGGAGTGTTCGCGACCTTCGTCGCCATAGTCAATACAATACCCTAACCCTCCGAATATACTGCTCGCAAAAGCGGTATCATTGTAATCCCAGTATCCTCCGCTCATAACATCCTCCCTTTAATCCTCTTCGTCCATATACGCAAAGCATCCGGCGCATCTTGCGGGCAACGCGCCCTTGTTTTGTTCGTGTAGTGTCAGCGTCCAGATTGCGTCGCTGTCCGGTTCGTAATAACACGACGAGCAATACGGATAATAACCATCGGATGAAATGTTCCAGTGTGCGTGTTTGTCGGTTGTTTCAAATTTCTTCATATCGATGATAGTATTGTCTCTGATACCCTCGATAAGCTCGTCTATCTTATCGGCTCCTACGCCGACTGTTATCAGTTTCTGAATCGTCTTTTTAATATCTGTATAGGCCTGTCTTAACAAAACCTGTTCGCGAGTAAACTCAGTCTGCATATAATTCCTCTTCTTCAATTTCTTCGGTATCCGCTTGACGGAACCAGCCGATGCTTGTTTTGCCACACACCGGACAGCGAAGTATTTCGATTGTTACATTTTTTAATATCTGGTCAACTTCAAAGATACAGGGTTGTCCGGAATTACCGCACATTTCTACCTCGTATTCTCCGCTTGCACCGAAACTGTACTTTTCTGTCATAATAAAACCCCAGTTTTATTGTACGATTAAAGTATCGTTAATTTGGTCTCAATAGGACAAACTGTTTCCGACTCAAGGAAGCCGATAACTTTGCCGTCCGAGAGACGAACGCCGTAGGCATCCTCCGGGTCGTCGCCGTAAGCGAGTGCCTTACACATGTCGCATTTAATAAACACACCGCTCCACACTTCATCGAAGCACTCGAACGCGTCTCCGTAATCAAGTTCTTCGAGTTTGACTGTATATGTATTTTCTCTTTCTATCTTCATAATTCCTCCTTAGTTTCCGGTTGAGCCGAAACCACCAGCTCCTCTCTGTGTATCTCCAAGCTTGTCTGTTTCAACAAGCTCAACATTTTCAAACTTATGTATAACCATCTGCGCTATTCTGTCTCCCGGCTGAACCACCGCCGAGAAGTTGCTGTTATTATGAAGCGCTACAATTACTTCTCCTCTATAGTCACTATCAACCACTCCAACACAATTCGCCGGAGCTAAACCTTTTTTTGTAGCCAAACCGCTTCTCGCATAAATAGCTCCGAAACAATTATCGGGAATTGCGACGGCTATTCCGGTGGGAATTTTAACTGTTTTGTGTGGAGGTATTTTTACAAACTCTCCTATGTTTGCATATAAATCCAAACCGGCTGCTTTGTCGCTACCTTTTGTCGGAACAACCGCATCCTCTTTAAGCTTGCAGATCTCCAACGTCGGTCTGGAGTCGTTTGAAGTACGACCGTTAAGCAGACTTTCGCCGATAATCGCGAGAGCATAAACAATCATAAACATCAAACACTCGTGCAGTACATTATGAACGCCGTCCGGAGACATAGCTCCGACAATGCCAAGCACACAAGCAACAATCATAATGACGCACATAGCTATATAATACGTTATTTTTCTCATTCAATTCTCCTTTAACAAACTTTAATAATATCGTTGTATAACACTCTTAACTTACCTATGGTTTTGTCGATATGATAATGTCCGCAAAACCATCTCTTGAACTCCGTTGTTTCCTCTACGGTGTCGAGAAACCTATTCAAGTGATCTGAGTCGTAATACGGATTGATTGAGTCAAGATATGATTTCGGCGCACAATGCGTAACAATATAATCAACCTTGTTATTGTTCGCCTCAAGATTGTCCAGCGCCTCTTCATACTGCTCATTAGACGGAAGCTCTTCTTTCCACCAAGATCTGCCCTCGATACGTTGCCATTTATCTATACTGTCCGCTCCGCCCATAGTAAAAAACTTTTTGCCGTTTATTTTAAAAACCTGTCCTCTGCAAAGGTGAATTATTTTATCGCTGATGCGATGAACGTTTCCACCGTGCCATTTCTCTGTAGGAAGGTGATTAAGAATAAAATGATTTTCGTGATTGCCGTCAACATACAAAGTAGTCCACGGTTTATCGTTCCATAAACTCTGGATATACCTATCAAACTTATCTCCGTCCCATACAATAGCGGCGTCTCCGCAAATAATTAAGAAGTCTTTTGACGTAAGATTTTTGTCGGTAAACTTTCTAGAGTTAATCTTCATGATATCGTTATCGCCGTGTGTGTCTCCGGTAATATAAATACTCATTAAAACACCTCGTATAAAGTTATTAGTATTAGGATGTTCATAACTATAAGAGAAACGCAGATGATTTCGGGCTCCGGAGAGTCTCCTATCATATCGTCCTCAGAGTCTACCGAGTCATTATATCTATCAATCATGTTGGCAATATGTTGATAGATAATTCCCGGGACACAAACACAAGCGACCGATGCGAGGACTTTAAATATTATTGAATGCAAACTATATTATTCTCCAGATTCTGTCTGTTGAAGATTAGTTAAGTCTGATAGTCCGGGAATATTAAATGCTCCGGTTAATTTCTCAAGACTTGACGGGTCTTCTTTGATTTTTTTAAGTTCGTTAACCAAGTTAACAATGCCGGACAAACATTCTTTACAAGAGTCACAAAATACTGAGTTTCTTGTGCCGTTAAAAAGTTTGTCGCAAACCGGACATTTCTTTGCTTCAATCTGCTCTGCCATATTCATCTCCTTTGTCTCTCGTTATTTTTGACATAAAGATTATAACACACCGCTTTGTTTCAAACGGGGTTGTTAACAAATTGTTTACATTTGACGTCTCTTAAATTTGTATGTAATGTCCTCCATGCCATCAACAATATACATCCTTTGGTTTGTATCCGGCGAGTCAAGACCGCCCAGTTCTGCTTTATACTCTCCAAGTTTAATATAGTCGATTGTTTCGCACAACCATTCCGGAGCGGTGTCGTTGCCGGAATACACGCATATTTTGAGATACGGATATTTGTATTTAATCCAGTGAGAAATATTACATAACTCTCTTTGATTGTTGTCTCCGCCCATAAAGCAAACACAAGAAACGAGATCGCCGTATAATATCAAACCCTCTTCAATTATGTCGAGCAGTGGTACTCCGCAAGATGTCTGTAGGTACTGACTGTGGCACCCCTGACATCTGTGCGGACACTCACTGATTTCGAAACATAACGAGAGCTCGTCCGGAACTTCCGTACCAGTTACGGAATATCCGCAACAAAGTAGCTCGTTATTCATAGTATCTATTCGATTCCTCTTTCTGTCTTGCCTCGCTAAATCTTGATACGAGTTTGAGATATCCGATTATTCTCGTGGCGTAATCAAGATCTTCGCTACCACATTTTTCACATTTGTCAAGTTTATGCTTGCTGATATGACCACATGACTTGCAAACGGTATTCGGAATATTAAACGTAAAATATGAACATCCGGTTTTAATCGCGTTCTTCAGCATTTTTGCGTACTGTTCCTTCGAGAGATGTTCGTTAAGGTTGATGTGGCAAGCAGAACCGCCGTCAAGATACTTGGTAAGTCTGTCGCCGTGAAGTATCATCTTGTCGGCCATATTGCAGGTTTCGTCTTCAACCTTAAAGAAATAGCTGTTGTAGCAGTCTCTCGGAACCTCATATCCGTCTTTCTTATCCCACTTGGCGTTCTTCACACCGAGATTTTCAGCCGGTACAAATTCGGTATTAAACATTATGCTATCTGTCTTCGCCTTTTGGTTCTCTTCAAATATGGGCTTCAGTATCATTTCTCCATATTTGAAATAGTCTTCATTGGGAGAAATGTCGATACCCAAGAACTCGGCGCCCTCGACAAATCCGTTAATACCAACGGTGAGATACTGTTTTTCGAGCGAGATATATCCGGCATCATAGACCGGCAAGAGTCTGGAGTTGAAATGGTCATACATTATCGCATTGAATGCCGTGAGGTATTTATGAACTTTCTGTACTTGCTCTCTTACCGCATCTTCAATAGGTATATCTGCGAGTGTGGCGTTCTGTACAAGTCTGTTGATGTTGATTGTCATAACTCCTTTTGAACCAGTTGACACACCGCCGGCACCAAGAGTATATGAGAATGTGTTGTCCTGTATTCCGTTACGAAGTCGACAGCAACTTGCCAAACTATCAACGCTGTTGCTTCTGTATGTGAAGAAAGAGTGTCCTTCTGAGTACATTTGAGCCACGAAGTCAGCCCAGTTTTGATCAACATAATCTTTGCCATTGTCAAGAAGATTGACAGTTTCAACCGGGAATGTAAGGATTGACCTCGTTCTTTCGTGATTGAACCACATCATAAACTGTTTCTGAAGCCACGAAACGCTGACCCATCTCGGAGTGTCGCCGTCCGGGAAAACAAAGTTTTCAAATATGCTCTCGAAATACGGCTGGTCAAAGTAAGCAATGTTCCAAAAGACCGATTGAAAATTTCTTGCAGCCGCCGGCTGGTTCATAGAATAAACAACCTGTTCAAATATATCGTGGATTGTTTTAAGGAGTGATCTCGGTTTTGCCGGAGGTACTGTAACCGATAAATATGAACGAGTGAAGTATTCGTCTCCATATTCCTTACGAAGAAAGTAGTCAAGGTATGTCAAAAACTCCGGCGTTGAAACCGCTCCGGCAAACTGAGCCGCTACTGCAAATACAAGATTGATAAAAGATCCGACGAATGCGTTAAGGTTTTTAGGAGCGGATGATATACCGCCAATTGTTTTCAGTCCGCTAAATAAGAACGGATACATTGATATTGATACACAGTACGGATAGACCGATGTCTCGTCGTGTTTGTATATCTCGTGTTCGTCGAGCTGTCTTATGTATTCGTCTGCAACATCTTCACCGTATAACTCGGTAAGCTTTTCGACCATAAGCAATCTGTTAGTTCCTATGGACTCGCTCTTGAAGAGTTCTCCGGACATTGTTGCGATATTTTTGTTTTCTACATTTGCGTTTGCGTCAAATTCGCTACCGGTTGCGGCGTTTGACGCCTGTTTATATCTGTCAATAAAGTTCGTGTATTTTCTATAAGAGTCATATTTCATTTTTCATTACCGCCCTCACCGCTTCGGGATATGAATACTGTTTGCCGTCTTTCTCAAGAACCGGCACGTGTTGTATGCCTAACGATTTCATTTTCTCTACGTCGTTCTCGACGCTATATGTAATGCCTTTATCGTCAAGCATTTTCTTAAGAGCCATGCACATCGGACAGCCCGTCGAATATAATGTTATTACGTTCATCGCTCGCCTCCTTAAGTTTTTCAATCTTGCGTTTAAGGTAGAACTCTGCCTTTTCAAGATCTTCGATTGTTTTTGCCGGATCTTTCTTGCCGGCTCTTGAAACATATTTAACTACATTGCCGAGATGAAATCCGAGTTTCTTATCTTCAATAAAATCAAGAACCTCGATTTTACCATCGGTATAATGTGACGGATGATTTACTACATCCAAAGCCATATATCACTCCTCCTCGTCGTCGTTATCTTCTGGTATGTAAATTCGATATTCTATGTCTGCCCCACAATTTGAACATCGACATATATGAACTATGCCGGTTCCTTCGTATCCGAAATCTTCAAAGTCAAAATCGCTACACCAGTAAACCGATTTATGTCCACAATGAAAACACTCGTACATATTATTTCCTTCCCGGTTTGTCTATTACAATTACAACCCCACAATCTGAGTAGATTTCAGTCACAGGATATTTTAAATATTTTTCCCATTTTTCGGGAGCGGTATGTTTTGGATCAATCCACTCTGAGTCCTTGCCGTCAAGCAGTATGCTTGCGTCATATGTAACATCAAGCGCTTGTCTTAGCGTCATTGTTATTCCTCCAGTAAATAAACATCGTGTATTGTACCAAAACTCTCCATCCACCGATAACCAGCTGCGACTCCGCCGTAATTGTTACTGTCATAGAAAATATCGATTTTTGACCCTTGAATTCCGTTGCCGATATCAACGCATTTGAGTTTCAGTACATGTCCGTTGTCGCCGGTAATCTGTATTACAGAGCCAAGCGGAATAACATTGGGGTCGACAGCGCATGTCGCAAGGTGCTGAGAACGAGTACCGGTCGACGTTGCGTATCCCCATTTAGCGTCCGGAATATAGAATGTCAAAGAAAATTTTCCGGGCAATCTCCTTGATATGTACGGATCTACAGAGTTTGTTGTTGCGATTTTTGCTGTAGTCTGTTTTGTAGTTTTGCGCTCCTGTTTTTCGGTTGTGCGCTCTTTAATAATCGCTTTTGTTGTGGTAATGGTTGTCTTTACCTGTTCTGTAATTGTGGTTGTAGGTATACGTACTGTCTCTTCGACAGTACTTCGTGTGGTTCCGCAAGCGACACAAGATATCAGCATCTCAGTCGCTGCGACAATTGAAACAATTCTTCTCATTTTGTCCTCCTTTAATGAACAGTAATAGAATGAACGGTGATTTCGTTATTGAGCGTGTGTATGATCTTTGTAGTATTGAGATATCCGTTATCAAAATCGGTATTTGTGAACTCAATCTTTTCCGGGGTAATCTTAGAAATATTGAACAGCGCAGTTACGTTATCAAACGTTGTACCGTTTTCGTCCTGTCCATTTGCTTCGATACGGGCGATAATTGTTTCACCGGAGTTATAGGCGTCGATGATGTCGTCAAATGTTGTAACTGAAGTCCAGTTTACAAAATCGCTTGACTCGTAGTCGACGTAGTAAAGTGCGTCACCGATTTTTGCACCGTCGCCGATACAGGCGCTGAAGCTTTCTCCGGTTTCTGAATTATAATAGTTGAAATTTGACATATTGTTCCTCTCTTTCTTTATTTGAAAATCTTCAAAACGAAGTTGTCCGTTTTCGTCCTCTATGTACGTCATCTTATAACCACCCTTTCAGCTATAATTCTGACAATCTTCACCGCACCGGAAAGAACCGGTGAGCAAATTCGATATGCGTCGTATAACGCTTGATAAAACATGGCGATTTTATTTGTGTCTACCGCCATAATGTCGAAGCGGGAAATTGCCTCGAGAATTAAATAAACAGAGTTGGCTAACGACTCTAATATGGTTTCCATTTTCAACCTCCTGTTAGTTAATAATGTTATATGATGTCAGTTCCCAATACCCGGATGAGTTTTTAAATACATTGTTAGCGTAAATAATATCTCCCTTTTTGATTGGTAACTGTTTGAGCAATTTTGATCTAACGGTAAGTCTTGATTTCTTTCCGCTTCCAACCGATGTGGTGTTTATTCTTGCACACCACACATTTCCGGTAGACTTAGAGGCGAGCTCGGTGTAGTCTTCTATGATTAACTTTCGCCTATCCTCCTCTTTTCCGGTTGTTATATCTACATAACCGAGATACTCCATACTGTTTTGTATCATTGTTTTAATCGGAAGTTCCGGAAAGCTTTTCGCTCTAATAGTATCTTCGATTTCACAGAGCAATCCATACATATCAGTAATTGTATATAGTTTTAATTCCTTACCGTCTTTGTTGAGGTTTGTTGCGTGATTGGTTATGATTTTTAATAGCTCTTCTGTAACGAATTCAGGATTAATTTTCTTTGCGTCTCCGGATTTAAATTTGTAAAACGCCTCTGTAATTGCAAGCAATTCACGGCAATTGCCGAACTCGCTAAAGAATCCTATTTTCAAAAGGATATCGAGCTGTCTTGCGTCTATCGATGTATTCTTCAGAGCAATCAGAATGTCTATAAATCTATTGAATTTGTTTTCGGAATGTGCAAGGGCATATAGTTCATTTCCGATTTTCTTATTGAGATACTTTATAGACTCAATTCCTTTTGCGATTATTTGTCTGTCTTTATCAAAGACAAAATGTTCTCTTGAAACTCCCCATCTCGGGGTGGTTACGAGTATTCCGTACTCCTGTGCAAGCTTGGTGCCGTTTGTAATATCATCCGGATTGTTTGGATTGTTAAGATATGCGGTAATAAATTCATAAGGATAATAGTGTCTAAAATAAGCACACAAATACCCAAGTAAACAATAAGCAACCGAATGATTATATCCAAACGAATATGATGCTGAGTCTTCCAGAATTCGCAGAAATTCCTGTGCTTCTTTTTCTGCGACTTCTCTTGGCCTATCCGACTTACTACAGTAACCTTCAAGGATTTTAGGTAATGCTGCTTTAACGGCGACCTCATCTTTCTTACCTATCGCTCGTCTTACCGTATCCGCTTCGGAACCACTGAAACCGCAAATGTCTTGAAGGAATTTGATCTGATCTTCTTGATACACGAGAAATCCGTTATTGTCTTTCAACAGTTCGTCTATCATCGGCGAAGGGTTTTTATGGACTTTGTGAGCCATAAGATCATCTCTGTATGATGTTCCGGACGGTCTAACAGATGCCGTAACAAGACTCATATCAAAAATCGATTTTGGTTTGAATTGTTTTAATAACTGAAATGCGTAGTCAGACTCAAACTGGAATATTCCATACGGACTTTTGAGCATGTCGCTCCACACCTCTTCGTCGTTCCAGTTTATTTCGTGTGATCTCGGATAATTTATACCTATGTTCTTACATGTGTCGTTGATGATATTAACCGTGTTTAACACAAGGAAGTCGTATTTGACCAACCCGGCTGAATGTGCATCTTCCATGTCAAGCATTAGACACGACACCCCGTCTTTGTCGAACACCCCGTATTCCTCGTCAAGACAAACCGGCGAGATAACCATACCGGCCGGATGAACACTCTGAGACACTTTCGTGTTCAACAATCCGTCGAGATAATAAAATACTTTTGGATTTTCTTCCCGAGTTTTCTCCGGGTCTTTTAAGAAGTCTTTTTTTATACGGTCTGTGTTTGTTAAATTGTACGGGTTGTCTTTTCCGTTTTCGTCGGGTTTTAATCCGTGGTCTTCATTCCAGTACATTCTGAGTGCTCCGCAAATATCGTCTATCGCTCCGGCTTCTTTTATTGTTCCATAGCTTGCGACTCTCGCGGTTTTGTCTGTTCCAAATCTGTTGATTATGTATTCAAAAATCTTTGGCCTGTCTTCTTCTCGACAGTCCGTGTCTATATCTCCAACCTCTACCCTGTCTTCGTTACAAAACCGACTGAATACCGTGTGCCACGTTTCCGGGTTGAGGTCTATTATGTCAGTCACATAAGCAACTCTCGAGCCACCTACGGAACCTCTCGCAAAACCGAGAGGAATTTTATTTTCCTTACACCATCCATTAAGCTCTGATTGTGAGAGCATAAAGCCGGCCATTCCTATCTTCTTAAAGACACGCATCTCTTCTTTTATTGCAGATTTAAAATTGTCGATTTGGTCTTCCGAAATAATTCCGTTTGCAATTTTCTCTTGAAATTTATTTTCGACAAGTCTCTCAAACGCTTCGACGTCGTTATCCGGAGAACCGTATAATACCGGATATTTGTTATCGGTGTTTATGTCGAATTCTTCGACAGAAGCCGCCATAACGTTTGTGTTTTCGATTGCCTGCATCCATAAACTTTCCGGGATCGCGTTCTGCTGTCTAAAATTTTCGACGAGATCGGCGTAAGTTTTATATGTAAGGTCGAATAAATCCTCGTCTCCGTATGATTTGTGTTTGCGTTTGAGTAATATTTTTCTACACTCTGCTTTGTATTCATTAAGAGAATGAGCGTCTGTTCCGGCGATAAGAGGCTTGTGATATTTCTCTGCAAGCTCTGCGAGATGTACATTAAACGCAATCTGCTCCGGATGGTTGTGCGGTTGAATTTCCAGATAGTCATATCGTTTTACCATCTGCTCATATTTGGGATGATCTGCGGGTAGTTTGTTAAGAGGACTCGCCAAACACGCAGAGGTTGTAATGATATTCTTCGAAAGAGAAAGAAATTCGTCTATCGAAATTCTGTTTGTGTAGTAGAAGTGTTCCGGATTGCACGACATACTGACTACCTTGTTCAGCTCTTTAACTCCGGCTTTATTTTTCGCAATCAGTATTGTATGGAAGTTATCTCTTGTCTTGGGTTCAAGCTGCTCTGTTATGTAGATTTCTACGGCGTGTATATACTTAATTCCCTTTTCTTTACAGTATTTATATTTTGAAATCCAGTTTAAGGGCTTGCCGTGTTCGCTGAATGCTATTGCCGTCTGCCCCTGTCTTACAGCTTCGTCAACATATTCCGTATAACTCGTACAGCTATCGAGCAGTGAATAGTCTGTATGAACATGGTATGCTACATACGAACCCAATTAATCACCTCCTTTTACTTCGCCGAATACTTCGGAATCGTTTTCCTCTTGTAAAATTCGTTCCGACAACAACGCGGTTTCATATTTCGTATCGTCCCAGTCGTACTGCTTGTCAAATTCCTCTTGCGTCGAATAGAACCTTCTCGACACTGTGTCGTAATACAATCCGTGACTGATACTGCTACGTCCTCTCATTCTGTCTTTGATAATGTTTACAACAACGTCGTATTTTTTCAGTTCCGGTTTTAAGTTTGAGTTTTGGTCATTACCGTCCTTTTCGTCCTGTGTAACTCTTCTGAGACCCAATGTTCTGTGAGCCAGATTTGCGATATTGCTGGAGCCGGCGATATCGTACATTCCCACTGTAGATGTCTGAGACAGTTTCCTCGGGTGTGCCACAAGGATAATCGCAACGCTGTATTTCTGCGCCAGTGTTATCAGTTTTTTAATCACCGAAGTTTGCTCTCTCAATTCGTTTTCTGACGAGTCGCTCAACATTGTCATCATATTGTCGAGCAGTAACAGTTTGGTTCCGAATTTTCTTATTGAGTCTGTCATTGAGTCAATCAGAATATCGATATTGTTTTCCCAGTCGTCTTTGTAAACAAACCACCTACCTCTGTAGTATTCGTTTATTTTCTCGATCGCCTTGTCGTTGACGGTATAATATGTATCTTCTCCACACTGAATTTCTTCGATGTGTCTTCGTCCGCCAAGAACAAAACTCAGCCAGCTTTTTGTTATCGGATTTGATAACTCAGCAGAATACATCCAAGTGTTTACGCCTTGGTCGAGAACGTTACAAATGATTTGACTTAACAAACTGCTTTTGCCCACACCGGGCATACCGGAGATTACTGTCAATGTTCCGTAAGGAAGCTTAACCAGCTCTTGGTCTATTGCCTTAATACCCGTTTTTACTCCCGGCATATCCTTAAAATTCAATGCCTTAACATCAGACAAATCTGCAACTGACGGAACCGGTGTATCGGCTGCGTTAACTATGATGTCAAACAAGACATCTTTTCCTTTTTTGTAAAGAACCTCGTTGAGATCTTTACAGTCGTCCGGAACGTTAACCACTTTCGTTCTCCAAGAACCAAGTCTCGGGACGATTTCTGCGAGATATTTTCTGCCGCTTTCGTCGTTGTCCGCCGCTATAATGATTTGGTTGATTGTTTCGAGCCAGTCGAAGTTGCACTCAATCCATTTCGTGTTTCCGTCTCCGAGCGGAATTGATACTGCGTTTACCCATCCAGACTCTATGGCCGCGGCGCAGTCAAGTTCGCCGGAACAAATCAGCATCGGTTGCGACGGATTTATTCTATTCATATTAAAAAGAAGCGGTTTTGTATCTGCGTTTTTCTGACACCAGTTTTTCGCTTCTCCGCTTCCTTTTACGATTTTGTGAGACGGCCGATACTTAACCATTGTTAAAACATCATTTAAGTCATAATAGTTGAACACTATATTTCCATGACTGTCTTGACAAATGTCAAGGTAGTCGACCGTGCTTTCCGATATTCCTCTCAGCTTTAAATAGGAGTAGACAGCGTTTTTGTTTCCGCAATCATCTCTCTTCGGATATCTGTAATCCCTAAGTGATTTCACGCCAAGCTCGCCAAATGAATACGGCAGGTCTGCTATCTCAAAGAGATCTTTCACTGCTTCGGCGTAGCTGTATTTGTTTTTCATCATCAATACATCTATAAGGTCATAGTTTCTATGACAAGCACCGAAGCAGTGAGCGCTGAGGTTTTCACTTTTGGGGTTGAAGATTAAAGACGGCGTGTTTTCGGCGTGCCATAAGCAACAGCACTTCTGGTTCTTTTCGTCGTAGTCGGTTACACCGGCAACCGACATCATCACGCCAAACATACCCTGTTCGTCTTCTATTTTTCTTTTTGCTTTGTTAATATCGTCGTTATTAAAAAGCAAACTTAACAACCCCCTTTCTTATTCTTTAAGCCATTTTTTAATTACATTGTTAAAGTTGCTTTTGTTTCCGAGTGCCTTTTTGGCGATACACATTACAAGACCGGTTTCCTTTGAGTATGTGTCTCCCTCGTTGCACTTAACTACCGTTTTTGTTCCGTCTTTCCAAAGGACGATTGTTGCCGGGTCGTGGAATATTACCTTTTCGATATCCGGGAAATACGAAACCTTTATTGTCTCGATTGTGCCGGTATTCCAACCGTTGTACCAATAATACGATGACGTATCCGACAAATAATTGGTCAAATAATTGGTGGTGTGGCTTCTACCATATTCGTCAGTATAGGTGACTAAATCACCAGTGGTTCCGTTAGTTATATATTTAATCATATGTCCCTCGTTACTTTTAGGTTAAATAAATATCGCGCCAGACTATTTCCTTGGGGTCGTAGCCGGAAATGATACCGGCTTTCTGGAGCGATTTCAATTTCTTTTTCATAAATCTGTTTGCGACACACCTCTTACATCCGGTGTATGGTTCGATGTTTTCGTCGCTGAGAAGTTCAATACATATATCTCTGTCGTCGATTTCAATCCAAAGAGATGCGCTTGTACCGAAGATCTGCTCGACATAAAGCCATGAGTATTTTTCTCCCGGATTAAAGAAGCCGTTTTCGTTCATTACCTCTTTGCTTTTGATATGCGGTTTAATATGTATGTTTGTTCCGTAGCGGTTGAACTCACTCATCGTTTCCATCCTCCACTTTAATCAAATCCATGAACGACCAGATCCACGGTGTGTCATCACCGGCTGTTTCCTCGAACACATAAAAGCTTTTATACTTTTCGTCTCTGGCAATTGTGAAGACATCATCTTTGTGAGTGTCGATAAATTCAATGTATTCCGGAGAGAAATGCTCGCGCTTTTTGTTTAATGCTTCGTAATCGATTTTAACCTTGTCTCCGGGCTTAAGACTGTTTTCTTTTTCAATCATCGCAACAGCCTCTGCCTTTGTTAAACCGATTTTCTTCATACTCTTTATGTAGTTTCTTCTCTGCTTTCGGTTCATTTAAGTCCCCTTTCCATAACACATTTGGAAGTATTCGCACTGACCGGTAAAACCGCATAGGTTTCTGCAAAAGAATTCGCTCTCGAGATTTGGTGTCCATTTTGTGTTGTTTTCAATCTCGGATATTTTTGCCAGTATTTGCTCCTCAACCTCCTTCATTTTTGCACAATAAAACGTCTCTTTTATTTTGCTCGAATTTCTGAAACAGTTGAACATTAAACTATCAACTTCGATTCCTTTTTGAGTCAACGGGATAGCGTAAAGATACAACTGATTTAAATATTCATCAAGTTCGTTGTCAGAGACTGTTGGCTTTTTCCTTCCGCTTCTCGGCTTTAACATTTTTGATTTGTGATCTACAAGAATGTATTTTCCGGTTTCGGTTTGAGCCAACAAGTCTATAATGCCGACAAACTTTTTGTTACCGATTTTAAAAAACAGTTTCTTTTCAACGTCGACGATATTTTCAAAACCGGTTTCATCAAAGTTTTTGAAATACTCTGCGCCGCCATTGAAATACGATGCAAATATTTTCGGGTTGGGAGCGGGAGTGTTGACTTCTTTGCTGAAGTTGCAAATGTAATATTCGTACAATTTGCTTTTTTCGATTTCTCCCTTAAAATACTTTTCAAGTATCTTATGAACAAAACTACCGAACTGAGAGAAGAACCTGTCTTCTTCTTTAAGTCCGAGTATGTATTTCATATAGAACCCATATCTGCAATTGTCGAACTGTTTTATTCTGCTATGACTCCATACGTAATCGTCATCGCTTAGCGCCAGCTTAATTGATACATCAGAAGGGGAGATCATCTTCGGACACCTCCGCTTCTTCCTCGGTGTCTTCGTCTATAAGCTGATTGATTGTTTCAGATGCCGACTTTGCCGGTTTCTTTTCCTCTTTCACTTTTGTGTTATCGTTTACCTGTTCGCCGGTATCATAACTGTAAATGGTGAACCACGTTTTCTCTTCGCGTTTTTCTTTGTCCCATTCATTTGTAACGTCGCAATCCACAATATGTATGCGGTCGCCTTCCTGTAACGACTCGGCCTTTTTATGTGCGCCACCAACAAGACTGACGTAACCTCCGAATGTCTGACGATACTCATCTGTCTGCTTGTTTTTCTGGCTTATCGAGAGTCTCACTCTTGTGTAGTTTTCGTAGCGCTCAACCTGCCAGATTTTTGCCCAAGTGTTCGGTCGAAATCCCATGATTATTTTTCCTCCTTTTTTTCGGGTTTATTTTTGTTTGCAGTTTCGAAAAACTGGTTTACTTTTTCGAGAAGAGTAGACGCTGTCTGCGGATCTGTAATTGCCGCATAATTTGCGCTTGCCTTTCCGTTTACCTTAACGATTGACTTGATAAGTTTGATAAGTTCCGGCTTATTTTCATCGTTAATGTTGTTCTTAACAACATCGTCAATCTTGGCTATGATTGCGTCTGCAACCTGTTTTTCTTCGGAAGCCTCTGCCTCTTTCTGTTTCGTTCTCCATGCGTCGGGATCGCTGTCGTCCAGAGTTGCAATCTGGAAATAGTGAAGAAGGAAATATCTGAGACCATACGTGAGCGCTCCGCCGAAGCTCTGACTGGGGTCTGCCGACGAACCGGTGATGAACCACGGAATGTCGATTGTAACTCCGGTTTCGTCATCAATCCACCGATATGTAATGTTACCGCTCACAATCATTTCGTTGATGTTTTCGGTGTACTGAGTGCCGTCCTTTGTGAATTTCACTTTCTGATAAGACGACGGCTCAACCTTGATTGAACTGTGGTCAATCAGTGGAACGAGCGACAATCCGTACTTCTTCATACCGGCCGTTACCTTAGCAAGGATTTCGTCGATACTTGTGTACTTGTAGTTGTAACCGGATTTGTTTTTCACCATTACCGCCGCGATTTCTCTGATCTTCGCGAGCTTCTGGAAGATGTTTAGCTTTGCCTCAGCCGATTCAACTACGGTTTTGTTTGTTGCTTTTTCAGCCATTTTTCACACTCCTTAATTTTTAATATTGTTTTTTTTATCCTAAAAAAATGCGTGAACAAATTTCACTTCCGTCTTTACATTTCATTGTTTGATAATGTTTTCGTTCGGCGTATTTCATTACAAACATATATAATTTGTATCCCGGTTTTTCTGCTCCGGACATTTTACAAATCGCTTTTATTTTATTATCCGTCCAGCTAGAATGGTCTATAATCCTCTTTCCGGATTCTGTACACTTGATAAAATTCCAAAATGATCCAATATGGATTTCACCCGTAAGTATATTTTGTAATAAAGCATATCTATTTCTATAGTTACTACCCTCTGGGATGTTGTCGATATATATTTCCATATTGTGTTTAGCGTTGCCAACTTTTAATACTTTATATACATCTTTATTTGAATAGTTTTTATCTATTACAAAATCACCAACAGATATAAACTCATCATCTATTACAGATCGTAGTTGTTCTCGAATTTTAATTTCACCCTCAGCAAGTATTAATTTGCCACCTACAACCTGTTCGTCTGTCCATAATTTGTTTTGTTTTTTACCATTGTCCGGATCTGGAAAAACCCTTGGATTAATCCTGTGCATTTTTCTTGCTTCGTGTTTATCCGCCACCCTATCAACCACGAACGACAAAGGGACTAATATAACCCATGTAAATAGTGTTATCGCTATCCACATTTATATCCCTCCTAACCTTGTATTTTTAGCATTTCACACTCCTTAATTTTTCAACATTGTTTTTAATTGAATTGCAAATTCGCTGTATGTCATTCTGAGAAAGATTATGACCAAATGTAATTCTTATTGTGCCATCTATATAATCATCGGGAACTCCGATTGCTTTTAAAACATGACTGTGTTTTCCGGAACCTACGGAACACGCCGACATCGTCGACACGAGTATTCCGTCGCCCGCCATCATCAACGCAAGTGACTGTCCGGAAATGCCCTTGAAGCTTACACTTATATTATTAGACAGTTTCTCTAAGTGAAGATCGGCGTTGATTTTTGTATCCGGAATTGTTTCTAAGAACGAAACAATCTTACGCTGGACGATGTAGTCATTAGCCGCGTTTGAATACAGATTAGTGTATGCATCTTTGAGCGCTTGAGTTGTCGAAAGAATTCCTATTGCGTTTTCCGTTCCGGCTCTCATTCCGAACTCTTGTCCTCCGCCCAAAATCATTGGTTCAATTGTAATATCTTTACCGCACACCAATCCGCCACACCCCTTCATTCCTCCAAATTTGTGAGACGAGAATGAGAGTAGGTCGATGTTTTGCTTTGTAATGTCAATTGGTATGTGTCCAACCGCTTGCACGGCATCGGTGTGGAGTAACACATTTCGGTCATGACATATCTTACCGATTTCCTTAATTGGTTGTAGTGTGCCGATTTCGTTATTTGCGTACATTACCGAAACAAACGCGGTGTCTTCTGTGATTTCGCTTTCAATTTTATCCGGAGAAATCAATCCGTTTTCGTCCGGCAAGATCAAAGACACTTTAAATCCGGAAGCTTCAAGCTCGCAAAGAGGAAGTAATATCGACGGATGTTCTATTGCCGTAGATATAACATGTGTTTTTCCTTCTTTGCTGGCCTTCTTTGCAAGACTACGGATTGCCCAGTTGTTTGACTCTGTTCCGCCGGATGTGTAGAAGATTTTGTTTGTGTCTGTTCCGAATATAGTTGCAAGATAACTGCGAGCTGTATACATAACCGTCGATAAATCCTTTGACTGCTGATAAAGCGACGACGGATTATAGTATTCGGTTAAAAGATATTTGACTGTTTGCTGAACACTGTCTGACATCGGAGATGTTGCTGCATAATCGCAATATAATACCGGTTCTACGATTTCGTTTGTTTTTTCTTTTTCGATTTTGTCTCACCTCTTTTCGGGAAAACTATTTCATCAAAGTCATTCGGATTTTTAGATTTAGATATTTTTTCAAATCCCCCTTTTACAACTGCGTACAGATAGTACAATGTTCTCTCCGGGTTGCTTGTGACAATGTGTGTTGTTTCATATGCACCCGAGTCGTCCACCGGTTTCGCATACGCCATCCACTCAATTTCTTTTGAGGGTATTTTATTAATTATTTGCCCTCACCCCTTACTATCTGTGAAATGTTGGTGTTCACATTAGTCCTCCTTAAATTTATACATTGTAAGTCTCGCTACTATCTTATATCCTATGCTGTCAACAAAATAAAATACCGTTTCGTTTTCGTTAACTATGGCTATAATATCGCTGACACTCAGACTGTGACAGTGATAGTCATCCGGTTTATCGAAGTTGAGTTTTGAATATATATTTTCAAGAACAATATCTGTACGCTCGTAATCATTTACTTCAATTGTGGATTCGTAAACAAATTCGTAATCATCAAGGTTTACATTTTTATTATTCTCTTTCCATGTTTGAGAGTTTGTAAAAACATATTCCTGTCCGAATGGCGTACTTCTATCGAGTTGATATATTTTATAGTGGACAGTTTCCATTTGAGCCCTCCTTTGTCTCTCGTTACTTTGTGTAGAAAGATTATAGCACATATTTCGTGCTATAATCGGGTTGTTAATAAATTGTTTACAATTAAAATTCGTTGTCTATATCGTTAGGGTGATACACTACCAGCCACTCGTGATATTTATATATTATATCTTTTTGATAAACCGGTTTGTCTTCCAGTCCCTTCCAGATTCTGTCAAACATTCCGGACATTAATATTTTTCTGCCGTCGAATTTCTTTCCAATATCGTCTTCGTACATATTTAACCACGCCATGTTTTTGCGTATAGTGCCGTCGCCGGCTTGAACTCCGTGGTGTCCTTGGAATAAAAATACCGATGGGTTTTTATATTCATTTTTGTGACGCTGAATGGCAAACATTACTGCCGGATTAACATATACAATTCCGTTTTTGGTTTTGATTTCAAAACTCGAAACATCTATATCGTTCATTGTTATCGAGATCATGTCTGACATCTTGATTCCGAACCACAATAATCCGGCAACGGTTTTCTGATACCACATTTTCTTTCCGGATATAAACCCGATTTCATCCAGAGCTTCAAACAAACTCTCAATTGAACCCCAGTATTCAACTTCGCATTGCGGAACAACATTGACGTCTGAATACTCTATAGATTTTAAATTTGATATTGTTTTAGGATTCCATCCTTCGTCTTCAAGGATATGGAGGAGTAAACCGCGTTGAGTGGATAGAACGGTTCTTGAATTAACCTTATAAACAAAGAATGATTTTAGTTCCTCTTTTGATATCTCTTTTTCCGGATCTCTTCCATCCAGCATGTCTTGCATAGAGTTAAATATAAAACCCATTTTTTGACGCTCTTTACTGACCGGAGACAGTTTAAGATAGTGTCGGCTGAAGAATTCGTCTTCGGTAATGTGTAACATTTACATTCTCCTTTCATACTTATGTATGAACCCTTCAGCCATTATATCATATCACTGTTTTGCCGTCAAATACTCTTGTATCTTTTCCTTGAGCAGTTTGTCTTTTTCGGCAAATTCATCTTCGGAATAGCAACTATCCAGAAGCCATTTACAAACAGATGTTCTTCCGGAGTCAATATCGTATAAACCCAACCATAATACATTACTCTGGTCAAGTATTATACATGGTGTTAAGAAGTGGTGGTATAATTCGTTTCCGGTTGCTCCGTATGGATGAATGCCAAACCTTCTTTCGATTTCTTTTCTGATATCAAAAGCGCTTTCGTGTTTTAGTTTTCCGTGCCGATAGAACAGCGAGATATACACGTCGCCGAACCTCGGATCGCTTCTGGCTTCGATAGGATATTTTTCAAGTAAATCAAAAATGGTTTCCGTTTCGATAACTTCGTCCTGTTGATCAAGATGGGCGCCAACCGTTTTTTCGTACTGGATATCACCGTCGAGATATAGTGAGTACCCTATTCCTCTATATACGATTGACGTATTGTTTTCCTCGAACACTTCAACATCGTCACATACATACCATTTCCCGTCTTGTAAAAATTTGTACATAGCACTTATCCCTTCTACTCATCAGTTAATTCTATTATTTTTTCCAGTGCCTGCATAATTGCGTCAAGCTTTTCGTTTTCGGACGACTTTCTTTCGAGCAGCGCATCCGACAAAACATTCTTATCTGTTTTCCCTAATACAAAATCAGAAACGTTTTTTCTTGCCTCTTCCGTAAACACCGACGTAAGCCTCAAATATCTCATAGTGGTTTTATAATCCGAGTGCTTCAACATGTGCTGAATACTTAACAGTTTTGACATATTTATATTTGTTTCTCCGCCGATGCACGCCGCGATATTCGCAAACGATTTTCTCATTGAGTGCGAACTTAAATGGAACGGCAAATCGAGCGCCGTCTGTGCGCTGTTAAGTATTCTCCAACCGGAAACCTCACTGAGTTTATGATTGTTCTCCGGACTCTTTGAATACACAAGATAGTCGTCGAGGTTGTACTTCTTCAAAGTCTTGAGATATTTTGATATTGCTATCCGCATAGCTTCTGTGATTAAACACTTATCGTCTGCATTAGTAGACAATTTTCCGGTCTTCTTTTCACGAATATAGATATACTCTCTAAACGTTCCGTCGGCATTGATTACATCACCGATTTTAATTCTCAGTAAGTCGCTGATTCGAAAACCGGTGCAGACACCGACAGTAAACATCATATAATCTCTGATACGATTATTTTTAAGATAGAAGTCCTGTATCATTTTGATATCGTCATATGACCTTACAGATTCAGCAGCCGATGCTTTTTTGACGCCTCTTGATGTATACTCACTACACGTCAAGTCTTTTTCTTTTTTAGGATTGTCGAACAGGTTTATTATCTGACACCGAGACTCTTTTTCAATTTTCACTGCTGGTATCATAACAACACCTCCTTACTGTTGGTTAAATATTTTTACCATAAACTTTGAAGATTTGTTAGATATTGTACCGGTTACAATGTTTTCTATTTTTACATATACCGGAGTAAATCCTATTACTACCCCGCGCTCAACCGATAAATCGACGCCTCGCGAGCAATTAGAAGAGCAATAAATAACAGCGACCTCGTCACCCTCAAACAGCTCAGACCCAAGTGCGTCTTTATATTCTCTCTGTTTTGTATTCATAGTTTCCTTTCCGAACATTTGTTCTGTTTTGTATTATAGACACTGTTTAAATTCCTGTCAAGTATTTTGATAAATTATTTTCTCTTATCAATCTCCTTGCTATCATTGGATTGAGTTCGAGCGCCGGAACTACGATTATACTTCCGTTTTTATTCCAGATTTCGTGCGAACCTTTAGTCCGCACGTGCTCGTATCCGGCGCTTTTAAGTATTCGCTTCATAGTTTTTGCGTTAACTTGTTTCATTCAGTTCTTCTATCATCTCCTTCCCTTCCATAATCAGATCTTTGGCGTCCGAGAGAATATCAACCGCGTCTTCAATTTTCTCATACATCTCGCTATTCTGAAGATTTTCCGGTATATTTCCAAGCTTAAAGCTTTCATCCGTAATGACATAGTCAAGGTTTAGCAAGACGCCGTCGAGCTTCATAACGATTTCGTCAAGTTCTTTTTTCTGTTTTTTATTCATGTTGTCTCCTTGTTGTAGTTAAGAATTATTCCGGCTTCCTCTATGATGTCGAGTATCGTTTCTTGAATTGCCTTGGACACATAGAAATCAATGTCGTATTTGTTTTTGTTTTCCGGTTCGATACCGAGTTCATCACAGTATTTTAAGAACAGATACCAACATTCGTATTCAAGGTCATCGAATTTTGTCATCTCCGAACAATCGATTTCGACATCGGACGTAACTCTTGTATTGTCTCCTATTATCGTTGTAATCTTCGTATCATCAAATAATGACATAATACACCTCCTTAACTTAGTATACTTATTGCTATTTTGTCGTAGATTTTGTTTTCGACGTTTCTCGAAACTCTGCCGACTTTGGAGACAATTCGGGTTTTGTCGAATGTTACTATTTGTTCAAACAACGCAGTGCTGTCACATTTTAATCCGGGACATTCTTGTTTTGTAATTGTCATATGTGTCGGCATTTTCTTTTTGGCTCTTGACGTCAACGGAACTCCGATTGTTGTAGGACTATATCGATTACCTACATCGTTCTGGATAATTAAAACCGGACGTCTGCCGTGTTGTTCAGAACCGATTGTGTTTTCAAATTCAACATCGTAAACGTCGCCTCTTCTTATTTCCACTCTTACTCCTCCTGTTGTCAAAATATCCTATTGTTATCTGTATTTTAATAAGTGAGATAACTATGTAATATTCTCTCTTAAGACCAGATTCTGTAATCTGGAGGGGTGATGACAACTGCACCCCAAGCTGAATATCTTTGTGAAGATTGTTTATTTCGACCATACAATCTTATTCCTTTCATGTTTTTATTATTTTTAATCGCAGCTCGAACCTCTTTTCAGTCCCATCAGATACACATCCTGTTCTTTGTCGTGAAAAAGACTGTGGCCGTAATATCCATAACCGGCAAGATAACTCGGTAACGTGTTTTCAATTTCATCTTCGACCTCTGAGTATGTCATAGCCGAAAGCCGTTCGTATTCTTCCTTTCCGATTTCAGAATACGAGATACCCATGTCAGAAGACAGCGGCTGGTAAAAACACTTTTTGCCCTCCGTATTAGTCCAGTACTGAATCATGATTTTCCTCCTTTCTATTATTTTTAATCGGGATTTTCGTACTCGACGATTTCTGCATAATCAAAGCAGTTATAGTGTGTCTGGAATAATGATCTGATTTGCTTCCATGATTTTACCGGTGTAAATTCTCTCGAAAACCATTCTACGATAGAGCTTTCGCTATCAAAGTATTCACAACAATCGTCTCCGTTTTCGATATTCATTTCCGGAATATCAGCCGATGCAACGAAGTCAATCTTAAATTTATCTATGAGAAAGCGCCGCTCAACATCTGAGTTGAGATATAATCCGCATCCGGGTTCATCCGCTTGGTAAACATACTTAAGATCATATCCGGCTTTGTCTATAATTGCTTCGAGATAACCAACGTTTTGACACCATGCATCGGTTTGTAACAGATACAAGTATTTCTCATTGTTTTTGTTTGTCGCAATATAATAGTCGTCTATAACTCCTCTGCAAGAAACGCCTTCCCACGGAATACCGTATGCATCAAGAACATTGCCCTCCCACAGGTTTCCAAAACCGTTTTCAACTCGGCTTTCCTTTGCGCCTCTCAAACCATCAAGAACAGATGCAATGCTCTGAATATCCTCTTCGTTACCATAAACAGCGATTGTTGTACTACACCAGTTAGGCACACTTCTCATCCTTTCTTTTAATTTCAAATTCGTATTCGCCATATCTATATGGCTGACTGTCGAGTTCTATGGGTGATTTTACCGTCATAGCATTGTATCCGTTGCACAGTAAGCCAAGTGTTAAATCGTCGGCCGATGTCTGGTTGAGTTCCATAGGAGCCTCGTCTTTGTTCCAATATGCCATTTTAGTTTCGTAGTCTTTTGATGTGACATATGCCGGGCCATCGCCGGCAAACACCAGAACATAGTAGTAATATTTTTTAGTTTTATTCGCCATTTAAGAATCTCCTTCCACTTTTATTTTATTGGCGTCTGCTTTCAATACTTCGGATATGTATACCGGTTCTGTTTTATTTTTAAAATTGTCCGGAGTGTAGCATTTCATACATGTCTTACATTTTCTCGGACAATTGATTGTGATATTGTGCTCGGTTGCGTAGTCGGCGGTATAGACAGTAAAAACAAAATCAGTCCACGGATACTTTTTCTTTTCGACTTTGTTTTTAAACAGACTGCTTACGCCGCAAATCATATTTTCCGGTTTTCCTTCAATCTTAATCGCCGCATCCATCACCGCGTGGTTCTTAGTCCACAGTGTAAAGATGCAATGGGGATTTCGTTTTGCAAGCCGAATGTAGTTTCTTGCCTGTGTAAGATTATTGATGTCGCCGTGAGATTCGAGTCTTAGTGTTAGTGTTGGAACATAAGGCAAATCGGTAACCTCGTACAGTTTTTCGGTCAAGACTTTTGTGTTATTAGAGAGCGGGGTTGTCAACTGTTTTCTCCACCGGCTCGCGGCAGCATAACACTCTGAGCAAATTGACCCGTCGATTTTCTGCCTGCTTTTGCAAAAATCATTTTCCCATACCGAAGTCGATATGCTCATAAAGTCTTCAAGTTTACCGGACAGCTTAGACATGTGAAGATAGTTTCCGTCTGCTAAATAAATTCTGTTGTTCAAATCATACCTCTCTTTCGTTTTTGTCTCTCGTTACTTTTGATGTAAAAAAAATAAAAGCGTTGTTTTATTGTATTATCCAATTGTCATTTTTGCGTGACAACTCGGACATTCGCTTAGCTGAACCGCACTCTCTTCCATACACTCTGAGCACAACCACTTTTCATATTTCTCATACGAGTCGTCGTAGATCCAGTATCCGGTTTTTGTTTCCGTGTTCTCCCTCCGTTCCTCAATTATTTCCATCAGCCTATTAATTATTTTGTCTGCCTCCTCATTTTCATATTCATGATGTTTCTTAGTGTTTCGCTTGATAAGATATATTACAATATCTACCAACGCCCTCGAAAGTAAAACTGCTAATGCTGTCACGGCAATCCGTTCTATTGTCATTTGTTTTCTCTCCATCCTTCCATATTTGCTCCGCAATGAGGACAAAAATTTGTTCTCATATACGATATATAACGGCATTCAGAACAAAGTAAATCCATCGGATGATTCACCGGGTCATTATTTAATCGTTTCCAATATCCATATTTTACCTCTGCAACATTAGCAGAAGGCATTAAACATAATTTAATCTGTGTCAAATCAAAATCATCAAGTTCCTTTATAATTGGTTCTTCATCATTAATTTGCCATTTAAGTTTCATTTTCTCTCTTTGCTCCAAAATACTTAACAAATGTGTCTCGCTTAATGATAAGGTCATTAAGTTCGTCCCTCTTTTTAGCGATTTCGTCATCAAATTTCTGTGTGATAGTTTCCCTTGACACAATTAGTTCTTCGGCACTAACTCCAACTATCTCAATGCCCTCTGTATCGTTGTTGTATGGAATAAACTCTATCGTCGGTTTATCCCAATAATTGCCGATTTTATACATAGCAACAATTATAGTCGGCAAGTCTTTGAAATTTGCAAAGTCTGTTATAACTCCTGTCTTGACCTCGTTACGCTCGTTCCGGTTATCAAGCACCTTGACGGTGTCGCCAACCTTAAACTCGTCAATTCTTCTTGCGGTAGTCAAGTCAACCTCTAATTTGACTCCGTTAATCTCAATAATTCTTTTGTTCTCGTTCATTTGTTTTTTCCTTTCATTTTTATTTTTTGATAACTTGTTACATCAAAATAACGAGAATAACCATTTAAAATACATTCTATTGCTTTTTTTTCCGACAAGCAACAAATATAGTGACGCCCATTTTCGCTTATAATTGCTCTCGAATTTATACATAAATCGCATTTACTCATTTGCTTTCTCTTCTTTCTTCTGCCGGTTAACCATTCAATATATACCCGAGTTTTGTTGCTATTTTCTCGAGTGCATAAACATAACCATCGAGAGATGTCTGACCAAGCTCGGCACATCTTTCTTCAAGCTCGTCAAGATTCAGATCTTCGAGTCCGGATATTTCAGAATTGATTTCGTTAATCAAATTTAGAATTTCAATTTTCAAATCTTTTCATCCTTTCGTTTTTGCTTAGAGTTTTATTTTGAATTCAACAAAACCGCCCTCAGTATCCTTGAGATATTTCGAGATTGTTTCGGAATCTTGATAACAGATGTTGTTATAATATTTTGTATAGTATTCCACCTGTTTGTCTGTTAGCGAAACAAACTCGCCACTATCTTCGTCGTCTCCAACCACAATCATTGTTCCGCAAATCATATCGTATATCACGCCGTCTTCGTCATGTATAGGTCTGTTCATTTCCAAACCCATTATTTTCCCCTCTTCGTTACAAATAACCGCAACACTGTCGTCAAACGGATATACAACTTCTATATAACCGCCAACAATTTCCTGTAGTGATTTAAGGCTGCTTCCGATTTCAATTTCGTTTGCGCTCATTCCGGGGTTAATTACAAGTGCTTTGATTGTTTTCATTTGTTTTTCTCCTTTCGTTTTATGAATAATTATTCATTCCATACACTGCTTATCGCAAGCAGTGTTATCGGAACAATGACCGCTGTAATTATACCGATAGACAAAATGTCATTTGGTGTCAACTTACAACCCTCCCACAACATATCTTTTCCTGTTCACCGGCGCCGAGGTTGTCGTCGTCTTCATACATAGTTGTCTTGACAAACTCATCTTCGTAATAAATATCCGCACAATTCAGCAGATTTTTATGATAAGGATTTGGATGATATAAATCAAAAAGTGAACACGCAAGAAGTCTTGCTTTGCCGATCTCTTTTATTTCGTCATGGAGCTCTTCCGGAATATCTTGGAATACCACAACCTTGGTCCATCCTCCGCGGTAAGGATATTGCTCGTCAGTTCCGTATGTAAAATAGAAATCATATTGACACATAATTTTCTCCTCCTATTTTAGTTTAGGTTTCTTCTACGCTATCAAACGTCCAGTCGCGATCATTCGAGTCAAAATCGATAAATGTTCTATCAATACCATTCATTCCCTCTATTTGCTTGTCGTAGATATAGTCTGAAATAATGTCTCCAATCAAGACAATATCATCATCGTTGTCTCTTGCGTGTAAATCGGTATCCAGATATGTTGTATCATAACCGGTCATACAATCTTCGATGTCTTGCGACGTAATATCTCGAATATTATTTGTAACATAATTTGCTCTCATATCCGAGTTCAGTTCTTCGAGATCAATATCAAATGCAACTTTGGCGACATATGTGCCATATTCTTTAAAAACAATTTTCATTTTGATTTTCCTTTCGTCTCACCAATCGTCTCCGCTGCTCCAGCACGATGGATTTGTCACATGCTGACCGAACATATTATGCCACTCTCCGCAATACGGACATTCACAGGCGCCGAGATATTCATCATATAACTCGATTTCATTTCCGCATTCACAAATTGCAACCGCGTTTTCTGTGTATGAGTTTGAAATCACAGTTACAACTGCCTCGTATTCCGGGTCGTGTATGAGCTCGTTATACTTGGCTAACCGTGACGGACTCAGTTCGTCTATGTTGACATTTCCGTTTTTGTCACAATCGAACCAGTATGCCGGTTTGTCGTCGTTAATTGGGTCAAGCGTGAGCTCGTAACTCTCTTCGCAAATTCTCTGTCTCTGTTTAATTATTTCAGCCATTTTCTATCACTCCTCCCACTCTTCCATTTTATTTTCGTCGAACTCTTCATATACAATATGGCCGAAACACAACTGGTACTTACCATTGATAAAGTGTTCAACCCAGAAATCGCCGGAGTCCTCTCCGTTGCCGTAAAGAACAAAATGTAAATCCGGATTTAATTTTGAGAGCGCAATCATATCTTCTTCGTATTCATCCCATTGCATTGCGTCAAATAACATATCTTTGAATGTTTTGTACCTAATTGCGTCTGCTGTAGACCACATTTCATACAGCTGTTGTACGATTTCTTCTTCTGAATATTCGATGTTGTTTGGGTTTTCAATTTCCAAATCAAAATAAGTGTAGTATGACATTAAACACTACCTCCTTCCTCTTTATAGTGAGCAGTCACATCAACATCACAAGGTAAAACAGACTGTCTGGGCGCTATATACTCCAGTCTGTTGTCATCAAAACAAAAAGCGTTTATTGGTCTTACTCCGTTGTTGTACTCATAAGTTCCGCAAATCTTTAGGTATAAATACCCAAACATAATGCAACAGTCTCCCTCGTTTAAATCCTCGAATACTGTCGGATTTGGGTTTACATATTTAACATCCATTTTAATCCTCCTTGTACAGTCGTATACCGATGTCGGTATTAAAGTCGTTTAATTCATTTGTGATTTCGGTTTCAATTTCGCTTACAACTCCAAGAGCCCTTGCAATAATTGAATCTGTCCAAGCGCATTCGTTTTCAAACTCGGTGAGATAATCAATATACTCACCGAGTAAGTTATACGCCTCTGTCGCTCTTAGGATTTTGTTATGGATTTTCTCGTCCATTTTATACACCCTTTCTGCCGTCAACTTCCGGCATCTCGCAGTATGTTCTTGTCTGACCATATCCGGCTGATGTACATGTGAGAATTTCATCTGTACATCTAAACCCGTTCTGTCTCATAAATCTGATAACAGTCGGTATTGCCTCCGGATTATTTCCCAACCAACGGTTACACATACCGTGAATTTGTACGGTTACACCGGCGTTGTTAACCTCTATCGCGTAGAACGGGATATCCTCGTTGTCTCCCTTTCTGCGAAGGAAAAACAAATTCGTATTTCCGTTTGAATGATTGCTGGTATAGCCGCCTATACATATTCTCTGAATAGAACCTTCACGAACGATTTCAGCATTGTCTTTCGGAAGACGGATGATATAATCATCGTCTTCATATTCCCATTTCTTTCTCTTTTCGTCGAGCTTCTTACGTCTTTCGTCGAGCATTTTATTTCTCTCGGCTTCTGCCATATCCCATTCACGACGAGCCGCCGCTCTCTGTTCATTCAGCAGAGCTGTTACAGCGTCATGCGCTCTGATAACATCCGACGGGCTGTCAAACATCCAATCAATTACAACTCTGTTTTCGTCATTGAGATTTTCCCATGTCTGTATGGTATCTTTAATTAACTGCGCCGACTCCGGTGCTTTCGCCGTAAGCCTCGCGGCGTTATTGAAGAATTTTCTTAACAACTCTTTTTCATCTTCATTTGGGACTCCATCGGGATATGCATCAGTCAGTGCATGTATAATAAATCTGGTTCTGGTTTCAAAAGAAGAGTTATATCTGTAATAATAATTCTGCTGTATTTTATTGATTACACTCATCATTAAATCAAACTTTTCTTTTTCTGGAACGTTTTTAGTTCCCCAGAGATTGATGTAAGTGTCAAATATGTCTTTGCTGTATGAGTGATTTCTATCAGTTCGGTCATCGGAAAAGTTATCAAGATATAACTTCAGCCACTTAGCCGATAAACCGCTTTTCTCAACGAGGTTCTTACCCTTTTTGTTGTAGGTTATAAACAGATTTTTCAGATCTGCGTTGCATGTTCTTGATGAACCTATAGACAACGCCGTTCTGATATATCCCATCTTGAATAACTGTTCAATTTCCGGATATCGAAGCATATTCACAATGGCTACCGGACATCTGCCATCATGCTTTACTTTTTCGATGACACCTTTTAAAAACGAAATGCGTTTTTCCGTTCCGATATCTTCCGGATTTGCGAAGAACCCTTTATACCCCCAAGTCATTGAGGATATATCTTTTTTGTGCAGAGCACCGGTTGAGTCGACCGCTACGCAACGGGTCATCTTACCGTTAAAATCGAAATATACACGCGAATCCTCATAGGGTTCATCATCGTATGTGTACGCATATCTGCCGGTTATCTGGTTGTATGTATAATGATAATCTTTTTTGAAAAACCGGAGAACACCGATTTCGTTATTGATTTTCTGGTATACCATATAATTATATAAATCATTGCGGTATGAACTTGGATTATACCCATAATGCGTCGAGCTGTCCCCCACCCTGTCTTCTTCTACGGTTTCATATGTTTTCGCAACCGGGAGTTCAAGCTGTGCAAGGTCGTCTATGATGTCTTCGACTTTTGATTTTGTTTTTATTTTCTTTGCTGAAGACTCATACCAGTGCTGCAAAGACCACAGAGATTCAAACTGTATTACTCTTCCATTCTGGAGATAAAATTCATCCTGTCCCCAAAAATCCTTAAACTCCTTCATTAATGGTGTCGATTTTGAGTACTCCATTCGCTTTAATGCCAGACGTACAAACTCTTTTCCGTTCTTAACCCAATCGAGTTTGCAGCGATAGTGATCTGTGTAATAGTATGAAGGGTTGGGATTATCCGGATACGCATTGTTTTTGTCAAAAACTTTTATCATTTTGCGACCGTCTTGCTTATAAAAATTACGGTCTTCGTCCATATAAAAGGTTTCATATTTGACCCAAGGTTTCGGGTCGCTGACGCGGGTGGACGCTTTGCACAGCGTCCACTCCAGCAACTTCTTACCGCTGTTATATGTGTGGCATTTTATATACTGATAATAAATATCACCCCTATTCGAGATGAATCTTTTGTCGTCGGGAAGTTGGTTACTCGTAACCTCTTTTCCCTTTTTGATATCGAGGTAGTGAGTTCCGGATGAGTTGCTCCATCTGACCACATAATCCGGTATCAAATTCAATTCCGGCTTTGTTGATGTTCTCGGCATTGCGTCCACCCTCCTTTCTTAAATAATTATGTCGGCGATAACATAGTTGTAGTCATCGTCGTCGTCGTCGTATTCTTCCTCATACTGAGCTTCTTCTGCTCTCTTCTCGGCTATGTATGTTTTCACTCTTGCTTCGAGAAGCGCCTTGATTGCCTCGTTGGGGAGACTGCTTACGTCGAGGTCGTCACAGTTTGCAATTTCGTCACCGCCTACGAGAAGTGCTTTGCCGGAAGAATATTCGATTTCGATTTCAATTCCATCTACGGAAATGATTTCGTCGGGCGTTACACCCTTTTCGGTGTCGTTGGCAATGTTGCTGAGTGTTGCAATCATCGCACCGATATTTCCGCCGGTTTCGTTGTATGCCTTTTCAAGCAGATTGATTGCTGCGGCTCTGTCCTTTTCGTTGAGCGAGCCGAGGATGCCGACCTTTGCTCCGTCGATTACCACGTATTCGATTGTGGTTCCGTTCTGAAGCTCCTGTCTGATTTCGATGTGGTTCTTAACTTTCGGGGTTTCAATGTTTGCTGTTGACATAATTCATTTCTCCTTTTAATTTTATTATTTTGTTTTCGGTCTATATATGAACATCATAAGATGTTATTTTATTTCCATCCGTAGACGGATTTGACCTTTGTTCCTATCGGTCGAGTAAAGCGGACTATGTCGCTGTGCTCGACATCGCCGTTGTAAATTCTATTCAGAAATCTGTTTTTCGCGCTATCACTTAAACCGGATTTCCAATATCGATATAGATAATGGTTTGTTCCGTCGTGGTGGTATGCGTCGCACTTTAAATCGTTGCCCTCGACATACCATTCGGCATCGTCGCAATCGGAGTAAAGGCAATCCGAAATCTTTTTCGAATTCAGTTCTTTATACCCACAGCGTCTGCCGTCCCACAAGCCGAGGTTACCTATAACAATGATTTCCTCATCCACTTCTGTGGCGAGGTTTATTCTTTCGTCGTAAAGGTAGTCCGAGTTAATTTCGAACATTTTGTCAACGAGTTCGTCCTCGGAGCATTCGGGATATTCTGATTTTAAATCCTCTTCCCAATCCGAGAAATTACAGAGCGAACTCCAGATTATATGTTTTGTTTTTGCCATTTAATACAGCTCCTCTTTTAAGAATTCGAGGAAGTCCTCGTCGAGCACTTGTAAACCGAGCCAGTCAAGAAACAGACCGGCTACTCTTTCAGAATCGTTAACCTCGAGTAGGATTTCATAGCACTGCTCCTGTATTTCATTCATCGTCAGATGCCTCCTTTTCTTTTTCGATTTCGGACTCGATGAGTTTCAGAGCTTCGGCGAGCGCGGCGAAATGCATTTCCTTTTCGTCGCTGTCAAGGTAGTCGTCGGGCATTCTCATTCCGACCGTAATGCCGAAAGATACCAGCGCATTGTAAATCTGTTTCAAAGTCATTTTCATTCCTCCGTTTTGTTTTCGATTTTGATATCTGTTAACACATACGACCATGCCGTGCCGAAGTGTGTAACACCCCATATATACACATTGAGTTCTTCGTCATAAAAGACGATTTCATCCGGACACCAGTACTTCAATATTTCGTATCCGGTGTCTGAGATTATGTAATATTGAAAAATGTCGACATAATCTCCGTATTCGTTTTCGATTTCACCATGTACAAGCTCCATCGTCTCTCCCCATCGGCTCGCCATTTCGTTACAGAGAACCGCGTCGAATGACTTTGCAAGTGCGGCATAATCTACGTATCCGTTTTCAATTCCGTATTCGGACACCGGATTGCCGTAAAACGTGAGACCTTTTAAGTTCGGCATTACATCATCCCCTTTCTTTTTTCGAGCATTCCGAGACATACTTTGATTGAAGCTTCGACATCCTCGATGTAGGGCGTTTCCTTTTCCGGATTGTTAAATCCGTTGCTCATTACGAAATTGAGGTATGCGTGAGACTGATGATATAAATCGTACAGACCTAACCCCAAGTCGTATAAGAGTTCTGAGTTGGCGATTTTGTTGTTTTCCATTTTTACTCTAACCCCCAAAGTTGTTTAATATAGTGATTTTCGTTTTTAAACAGCGCCTCTTGAATAATAGCGTCTGCTATATACTTAGCGTTTTCTTCTAAACAATAATCGTTATATGTGTCATATTCGTCTTCTGTAAAAGCTTCCCATGTTCCACATTCGATTATGTTTCCTATTGCCGAAATGAAATCATTTTTAGTAAGCACAAATTCTTTATTTTCTACTGATGATATAATTGCGATTGAGTCATCTTGCTCAAACACTTTATTGATAACAGTAGCAATTTCAAAAGACGAGTAGCTACCGGCGTCGTCAAGTGAATGAAATAATGTTGGAACTACTTTCTTTATGCTTTGTGCTGTTTTTACAAACGCGTCATCTATTTTGACTTTTCCCCAGTATTCAATTCCGGTTTTAATTCCGGAAAGAATTGTGAATATTTCGTCTTCGTTAATGCTGTAATGAATTACACGATCATACTCAAATGTCATTTCGGTTTCCTCCGTTTTAATAATGGATGTCAACTAATACAATCGCATAATAATCCTTATCCGATTTGTATTCTGAAATCCTTTTTTCTGTTATTTTTGAACTTCCGTATTCATAGTCAAATATATGACTATCAGTGGTGAACGCCCCATATACCAGCTTGGCAAATTGTAGCAGGTAAAACGATTGCATACTTGAAGTGCAATTGTTTTTATATTCAGAAATATATTCTGCAATCGATTTTAGTCGTCTCCCGTCTTCATTATTTCCGGTATAGAATTCCATTTCGGATTTCTGTGCATCATTGAGATAGTCGACTATGTCGAAAAAATCGGTATCTGTCGCTCGTATAACATTGCGAGGATATATTTCAGACCATCTGCCAGCTGAAGATGTGTCTGCATACCAGTCCCAGACTTCTCCCTCGTATGGGGCGAGTGCTACTTCGGCTCCCCAGCGGATTTCATCGTCTGATAGACGATTGTCATTCTGGTCTTTCGCAGGGACTATAATGCCGGTTAAAATGTGCATTTCATTTCCTCCTTATGAAATTGGATTTCGTTTTGATTACCACATATCACTGTCGCAAGGACGACATATGTAGTAAATTCCGGTTTCTTCGTCGATGTCTAAATCAACGCCATACGGAGCGTTGATAATACTCTCTATAATGTCTTCGGTTTTACAAAGAGAGTATTTGTTCCAGACACCGCTTTTGTACATTACGGTTTCCGGTTCATTTTCGTTAAGGATTTCAATTACGGAATCACATCCGAGTTGTATTAAATGTTTTCTAGGCATTTTTGTCTCCTTTTGTTGTTTGATATATAACTTCGAAATTGGGGTAAAACCGTCCACGTTTTACCCGAAAACTATGTCGCCGAAGCAGGCATACTGGATGATTACATCACCGATTTCGGAATCGATTTCATCCATATCGCCACGCCAGTGCTCATTTTCGATTGACATTTTAATTCCATTGGCGAGGTCGTCTGCGTTGAAAGAGTATATATCCGGTTCTTCGTCGTCGATTGTTTCCGTGTCAATCAGATGAACCGACTTTCCGTTTTCGAGAAGGCGAATCATCACTTCTTCGTATGTAGGAATTTCGTCCGGCTTTTCTTTCCGGAGTTCTGCACGAGCGACTTTCCAGTCCGCTGTAGTATTGTCGAGGCAAGCCCAGTAACCTATGCCGCCCTCAAGAGCGGAACTCAGAATATCGTCGATGTCTTCGTTGTTAAAATATAATGTGATGTCGATTTCGAGATTCATTTTTAATCCTCCGTTATGTTTTGAATTTTGATTTCAACTTCTGAAAGCATTTTTTCGATATGTTCGAGATGAGCCTTAATTTCCTCAAGCGTCATTTTTGTTCTCCTTTCGTCCCTCGTTACTTTCTGCGGTTAAAAAGAAGAACTCTCTGAGTTCCTTTTCCATTTCAACCGGGTCTTCTTTTGCCATACATCCGAGCATAAGCAGCGCGAGGAATCCGAATAGCCATATGAAATACATTGACGTTTTCCCCTTTCGATTTTATTTTGAAAGCAGTTTCATAATTGCGGTCTGTGCTTCAGCGGTGACCGCTTTTCTGATGAGCATTTCCTCATAATCGGAAACCTCGTATGTTGAGAGTTCTTCGCCGTTTTCGAGGCGAGTTTCATACTCTTCCATACACTGTCTCCAGTATGAGTCGTTGTCCAGAACTGAGCAAATATTCGCGAGGCATTTTGCTCTGCACGCGATCTGTTCGTAGTCTTTCATATTGACTACCTTTCCGAGTTTTGCTTCTGACATAGTTCATTTCTCCTTTAAATTTTGATTTTTGATTTTATTTCCTCAGTAACATCTTCTTCGGTGAAGAAGTTACTGTGGTCGCCGATTTTAATTACTTTGCTGATTTCGATTTTGTTTTCGTTTGCGGTTTTAAATGCGGTTTTGAGACCCGCTTCAATTACCGCGAAGAATATGAGTTTTTCCGGTTCACCGGATTTGTTTCCGTAAATGTTAAAATAATCCATTTTTCAATCCTCGTAAAATATCATTTTTGAATACGATTTCACATCTGTAATCGCACATCCTTTGTCGATTAAAGATGATATAATTCCCGTGAGCACATCTGAGCTTGGAGCGATTGCCAAGCAGATTTCGTTTATAGAGTCGGGCATTCTGCCATAAATTATATACGCCATTTCCTCACCTCTTATTGTAAACTGATTTCATTTCCGCATACAGCTCGCCGGTTTCGTTATCAAATATGGTTACCTTTTTGATTTCAAATCCGGCAAGTATTAGTGCCTCGATAGCATAATGGACATCGGTGTTTTCGCATTCGGTTCTGACTTCTATACTCCGCTTTGTAGCGTAGATGAAGTAGCCGATTTTAATAGTGTTTTCATTTCCGATTGCTGCGTGGAGTGTTGTTTCAGTTTTCATTTGGTAACCACCTTTCAAATTCAATTTCGTTTTGAAATTCATCTGTGACATCCGAGTGACAAGTGATTTCCGCGATTTGCCACCCCTGTTCAAGAGCCGCTTTGATTAGCGGCTCGACTTCGTTTTTGGAAATTCCCATACCGCTAATCATATGGTCATCGCCGTTTGGGTCGATGGCGAAAACCACATAGTAATCTTCTCTTATCTTTGCCATACCGATTTTCCTTTCCGATTTTATTTTGTGATGTAGTAGTTTACGATTTCCCATTCTGTTACATCGCGTGATTCGAATGTATAGAACACAACCACGAGGTTGGTTCCGGCGGAGATGTATGAACTATACATTGTCCACAGATTTCCGTCTTCCGTTTCGATTTCAATTTCAAATTCGGATTCGAATTCGAAATTCGTTTCCGTTTTCGAAACGGATTTTACTGTCGCTTTCATTGCGACGAGTTCGCTGGGCGGCGGGGTTCGGAGTGCGGCGGTTGTTGAGATAATGCAGAGTGCGGCGAGGATTATGCAGATGATTTTCAATTTGAATTCCCCTTTCGGTTTTGTTTTGTCTCTCGTTACTTTACCATAACGAGATTGTTTTGTCAAGTGGTTTTGCAAATTTATTTTCAAATTCAATTTGGCTGTTCGTCAAACTCCATTTGACCACTGCTACCCGTGGGAGATTTTAGCCTCGATTTCGTTTTCGTTTTCCTACTCATCCCATCGCGGAACTATCTCAAATAGGTATGTTGCTCCGCAAAATCGGTTTGCGATTTTGTTTCCGGGCGTGACGGAGAGCCGTCGTCGTGGCACCTAACTGAATTTCGTTTTCGATTTTAGATTTCGTTGTCGCAGTCGTAGTCTTCCGGATTGTAGGTTTCCGGATAGAATTGATAGTGGTATTCGCGGTAGGCGGTTTCGAGGCTACAGCCAAATGTTTCGGCGTAGTCGTCGCACCACTCGAAGAAATTCGGGACTTGATTTTCTTTTTTGTTTTCGGTTTTCATTTTGCACCTCATTTTGTTTTATAAAGAAACGGAGCCCGATTATCTCGGACTCCGCCAAATCAAAACACGAACAACAAACACAAAAATCGTGTTTTAATTTTCTTTTTTGATATAGACATCTGGAATTGCGATTTCAATAGAAACTTTTCCGTTGGTTTTAGGAGTTATGTCTATAACGCAACAATTATCAACAATTTTCGCAAGCGTTTTTATTTTTGATTCGTCAACTAAAATTAAAGCGGATAGTTCTGCCGATAAGCATCCGGACTGTCGCTTAGGCTCTATAATTGACGGATATAACACATTATCTTCCGGAAATTCATCAACGATTTCCTTTATGAAATTATACGCCTTAATCAGCTTGAACGCTTGTTCTGGATTTACAACATAGTCTTTATTGTCGCGCCCAGCCAAATCCGAAAAAATTTCGTCTATCATACCATCGAAATCCATATCAAATTCGTTTTCGTTTTTATTTTCCAATTCATCTATCACCCCCTTTAATTTATCATTTTTGATGATTTATGTCAAGGGTTAATACCGAACGAATTTGCTACGAAATCTCGATATAATTTTATTTTCCGACTTTATTTCGTCGCTGGATTAGGTTTTCATATACAATTTCGTTTTCAGAATTGCAAAAAAAATAAAGCCCGATTTCGTTTTTCAGAAATCGGGCTTTTTATTCGTGAGCCGGTAGATTACTTCTTTTTGATTACTTTGTAGCCGTCTACACCGTATGTGCCGTTGGTCGCAATTCTCTTCATCATACGCACGATAGCATCCATAAATCTACGGTCATTCATAACCGAGACACTCAGTTCGTTTTTGCTGGATACTCTCGCGTATACTGATTTGAGATATCCGACATCGTGCGATGTGGCTTTGTAGGTGTTGTTGCCAGTTTTTTCGTTTTTCGAATATGCGAGCATATCGACTACATCCTGTACTGCACCGAGAAGTTTGCTGTTGCTGGTCGGATTTTTACCGAGTTCTATTTCCTTTGCCTTTTCCTTGAGATAGTAGGTTTCCTCGATAAAGGACTTGCTGACGCCTATCTGTTCCGCTTGATACAGGCAGAATAACTGGTTAAGTTTCTGCATAGCATAAGTCCATCTTGCGTCAGCAGCAGCCGACTTCTTCGCGTTTTTGATATAAACGCGGTCAAAACCTGCGAGGTCAATACGGGCGGGCTTATCATCGAGTTCAACCTTTGTAATCTTTTTGGTTGCCTCGTCAACTTCCGCTACCATTACCTTTACCATATAGGAAGCGGTTGTTACAGCCAGAATGATTGCGTTCTGCTTGCTATCAATGGCAGTCTTTGCGAGTGTGTCGTAGTGTTCGAACTCAGCCGCGAGTTTATATTCTTTCGCGAGCGGGTCGATTTTGCCTTTACACTTTGCAACGATACCCTCGATATCGTCGTCCTTGGCTGTTTTGAGTTTTGCGTTGGTTTCGTCGATAATCCGCTGCATTTCTGCGAGCACCTCGACCGTATTGCGTATGACTGTGAGTGACATTATATTTGTCCCCTTTCAATATTTATTTATGCCCACAGTCAGGGGCATAATGAAACGCGCCGACACTATTGTGCCGACGCGCTCTATATACCTCTGACCGCAGTTTTGAAAGGGCGCAGTCAGTAATACTTAGCCGAAACTGATATCCACACTTGACATACCACCGAGCGCGCTGGGCTACACACTTAAAGGCGCTCCTTGGAGCATACACCCTTGGGTGTCGCCGTATGTTGCCTTACTTACTCGGTTTCCGTCGCGTGTTTCCACCTATTCACAAGTGATTACCTACCTGTTACAACTATTACGCGAGCAGGTCGCCCGCGCTGGTGTATCCGCGTTCATTTATCGTGTCCGAGATACCAACACAAACCCGCGCCCGCGCCCGCCCGCGCCCGCCCGCGCCCGCCCGCGCCCGCCCGCCCGCGTGAATTGACGCGGAGCGGAGCGGAGCGCGGAGCGGAGCGCGGAGCGGAGCGCGGAGCGGAGCGCGGAGCGGTCAATATAATAGGAACAACCGACCGAAAAATTAAGTAAAAAAAATATAACATTTTAAATGTTATATTTTACCGCCCGCCTATTAATTAATTACATTAGATATTGACAACCCGCGCCCGCTATGGTAATATTGATTTAATGCAGGCGGGCGCGATATACCGCCCCGCTTGTAAATATTGAAAGGTGGTATAAATACCATGACAAACAACAAACACAACAACCCCGCAACAACCCGCCCCGCGTCAATTCAACCGAGCGCGAAAGAACGCGCCCGCGCCGAGTATGACCGAGCGCGCGCCGACCGAGACCGCGCCCGCGCCGAGTATGACCGAGCGCGCGCCGAGTATAAGCGCACCCCGACCGAGACCGCCCGCACAAAGACCGAGACCGCCCGCGCCGAGTATGACCGAGCGCGCGCCGAGTATAAGCGCATACAAGCCCGCGAGCGCTCCCGCGAGCGCTCCCGCATAAAGACCGCCGGAAAGCGCGACGCGGTCAAGCCGTTACCGGCGGAGCGGTCTATAATACCCTACCGCGCCCGCGTCAACCCATTACCCGCCGAGACCGACCGAGAGAGACGCGCCCGCCGTTTAACCGACGCGGTCTATACCTTTGGCGGTTGTAATGGTAACAACCGCGAGTATTTGCAGTTATGCGCGGTTGATATAGTGCATACAAGTTTAACGGCGGGAGCGCGGAGCGGTCAACAATTATTTATTGATATGTTGAAGTTGTGCCACTACTCAACAACCGCCGATTATAGCGATACAACCGCATTTAACCGAGCGCACGCGGTTTTACTTGAATTGATTTCAACCGCCCGCGTCAACGTTTATGTTGATATGACCGCCGACGAAAGACCGCCCGCCGAGACCGAGACCGAGAGACGCGCCCGCGCCCGTAACGATGCATATGCGGTCTGGTATGGATACCCCGCCGACCGCGCATTTAAGGCGGTCAATGAAGTAATGTATCAATATCGCCGTAATGATAAAAAAGCGGTTGATATGGACTTATACCGAGAGAAGAACAAACACCGCGCCCGTAGTAATGGAACGGCGCATATTGACGCGGAGACCGACCGCGCCGCATTTATTCAAACATTAAACCCGCGCCGCCTTGAAATATTGATGTTGATTAAAGACGGACTAAAACAAGTTGATATTGCGGAAAAGTTGAATATATCCCCGTCGGCAGTAAATCAACATATAAACGCGATTAAAGAACAATTCAAGCGGTTTAATGCCGACCGCCCCGCGCCGACTGAAACCGCCGACCGCCCCGCCCCGCTATTATTCCATTTTACTCCGCCCGCGCCCCGCTCCGACGCGCTCACGCTCCGCGAGTATAACGGCGCGCGCCTAGTTGACGCGGTTGAAACCTTTAAAACTATGTAAACAACCCGCGAAAGTTTACCCCGCCCGCCCGCCGATTATGGACGCGGGCGGGATTTTTTGCGCGCCCGCCCCCCAAGCCGCTTTTTCTCACCCTCTGAACCTCAGATTCAAAACCCCCACAACCCTCCAAACCACCAACACTTTAACATATGCAGCTTTAAACACATTTCCTACAAACCGGTACACCGATAACATCCTTAAAGAAAAAATTTGTAACAATCGCGGATCTAGACAGCCGACCTTACCGGACAGCATTTACGGAAGTACACATATTGCGGCATTTTGATAATTTTTCTACGGACGCGTTTAGGGAAAGCCTGTTGCAAACGAGCATAAAAAGTAATTGTATAAAATAAAATAAACAATATGAGAAACCGGAGAAATCTCCAGAAAACCAATTTGTAACATGAGCAAGTAAGAAGAATTCCGGCGATGCTGCAACTGCGCGACCGAGAAATCTTCTGAACGCCACCCCGCAAAATATTTGTTTACGGCATTTTGTAAATTTTTTATTAACAACTACTGTTGCCGGAATTCGCAGTGTTATAATTAAACCAGACAATAAAAATTTTTGTTATGTCACAAAAATTTAAAGCTCGCTCCTACGGAGCTCGAAGGGTCCCTTGTTTCCATTTATATATAACTTCGAAAATGGGGTAAAACCGTACACGCTTTGTGTACGATTTTTCCGGAAAACCGTCCACGGGGGCGGTACTATTTTGGCCGTAAAGTAACGAGGGACGAATTTAAGGGGGATAGATATTTTTTTGAAAAAGTACATATCTGATGTAGTAGATATGTCCGGGGTAGATCGAGGCAAGTTTAACTTAATAGTCAGCCCGTGCGGGAGTGGCAAGACGTACTTTTGCGCGAACACTCTTACGGACTACTACCGAGATGTTTTGCCCGGGGAGATACTATTTGTCACCAGCCGCAGTTTAGCCGCCAACCAGCTTGTGCGCGATAGCGACGTAAGCGAGAGGTTTGACATAGGCGATACGTTTTTAAAGCGTGCGTGGATGGGCAAAGACGACTTAAGCTACCTTAATACAAAAGGATTACAAGTAACCACCTACGACAAGGTTATAAAGCTTTTACTTACGGACGGCTACGACGCCCTGTTCGGAGTAAAGATACTTATATTTGATGAGTGCCACGCGCTGTTCAGCGATCGCTTTATAAGAGGTATGGATTTCTTGTGCTACTGGATTCACGTAGCGGTCAAGACACAGTCACATTTAGTCTTTGGTCTTACGGCTACCCCGGGCATAATTTACGCCAACTCGCGCCAGTGGTGTACGGAAATAAACGAGCTTTGCGACACCGGCGATTTAGACGGCTACAAGGCGAAGAATTTGTGGATAGTAGACTTTACCGCTTTTCCGGAGTTTTACAACAAAGAACTCAAGAACAACGGCAAGACGATAATTATGTGCGACTCCATACGCTCTACCGCCAACGTGCTTTACAACTCTATTTACGGCTCAAAGCTTTTGGTCAGCAAGTCCGGCAGCTCGGACGGCAAGACTTGCTACAACCCGGCGGATATGGACTACATACGCGAAGCCATAATAACCCGGGGCGTTTTACCGGACGACGTAAAGGTTTTAGTAGCCACCGGTACCATAAGAGAAGGGTTCAGCTTTGTAGAGAAAAGCGGCGTACGCAATGTAGTGTGCTGCTTTACGGACGAAATGAGCATAACCCAGCTTATGGGCAGATGCCGCTACGACATAGACAATCTCGTAATTATCAAAAAGGATAACATATACGACTCCGCCGGATACGTTCCTTATATTAAGTTCCAGCACGACCTGTTTGACAGGTTTGAAGCCGGCGTAGGCGAAGAGTGGTTTGAGGGTATTTGCGACTTAGTTAAGTGTGGCGTTAACGACATACAGAGATTCTCGTCAGACAAGATCAGTCTTCATAAGGTTACGAAGAAATATGAAGACCGTCGCAAGGATACTCCGACGATAGCCAGCCGCTCAGCAAAGAATCAGATGAAGAAATATATATATAACACATACATTGTTAAACCCGGAATGAGCAAGGACGATATGTCTAAGCGCTTAATTGATTCCGGCAACAAACAGGACATAGTCGATAAAGCCGTTGAGCTTGGACTGTTCGGAGAGGAAACCGGCATGCTGTCTTGCAACAGGATAATCAACATCTGCGCCAAGGAGATGGGGTTTGAGGTAGACCGCAGCCACAAAAGAAGGGAGAACGGCAAGTTCGTCCGCTATACCATTTTGAAGGAGGTGCAGAATGCAAACAAACAAACTTGATGATAACTATGATACATCGTTTGAAGAGTTGGTGATTGATGCAGGATATAACCCCAATCTTTGTGACGATGATTCGGAATATAAAACAGATCTTGATGTCAGATACGACGAATATCTAGAAATGGTTAAGGAATACTCTGACGGAAATATTGAGTACTAAACGGGGGTGGTAACATAGCTAAGAACAAAGGAGTATATATTCCCAAGATTGAGTCGAAGGATTTATATATAGCGAACTACGAGTTACACAAAGACTACACACTGAAAAGATCAGACGGCAAAACTAACTATAAAAGGTTTAAGGCCGGACTGGACTACAGTCTCGACCTTATCAAAATGAGAGAAGTATATGAGTCGGTATACAGGAATAGAAGGTTCTCGGAAAAGTTCAAGGGCAAGGAGTATTGTCCGTTTGTAATTAACGTAACATTCAACTTTAACGCAAAGGAGTACAACAAAGCCGGTTCCAATACCTATGTTGACATAAAGCGTGACATTAAGGAGCTCGAGTTTGATGACTGTGTATGCGTGGTGGATGGCGAGCTTGCCGGAATAATTACAAACAAAGAGTTTGAAAATCCGGTGGACGAAAAAATACTCGGCAAATATTTCTACATAAAAGATAATAAATATTGTGCAAAAACAAACATTAATACAATAAAAAATGTTTCAGATATAAGAAAAGAATTATATACGCACGGATTTGATATAGACGGCGTGCATTATGTTCGATACAAAAGATCCGCCGGGTCTGCCCGGGTAGGCCGCTGCCTGTTCATAGCCGAGCCCCTGTTCGCCAAGATGCGCAAGTGGGAGAACTGTGGTATCAAGGTTGAGCCGGGTGGCGAGATAGACTTGGCGGCGTACGAGTCTTACATATCTCTGACGTCGTCCAGTATAATCGACACCGTAACCATTGAACCGTCTAATATATTAGTCATCGACGACTTCACCAGCGTGTTTGACGATGACGTCGTATCTGTTACGGAGTCGAGCGGAGAGCTCGAGTCTACATACACAAGGACTACTATAGAGAACGCCATATGGGACGGACAGTCGCTTCTGGACGAGTCAATTATTCCGGAGCAGTACAAAGACAAGGGAATGCTGTTGCTGAGAAACCGCTTCTTTAAGTCGTGCTGCTTTAACGCGAACATACAGCAGTGGTTTGCCGACAACAACATTACCGACGTCAAGCAGCTTAACGGGTTCACTACGGCGAGCTCGATAGAGGACGTCAAGATGATCACCACGCCTTCGAGCATCAAGTATGTTAAGTTTGGCACGCTCGAGCAGTGGATGGACAGTCTCAATCCGGAGTCCGGCGGAGATGTGTTCGGTTTGGTTAAGTACGAGAAAGAACAGAAGTACTTCGGCGGGCGCATGACGCAGTCGCACTACCAGCTTATCAACAGCATCCAGCTCAGTCGACCGGAAGTCGACGCGTTGCTCAAGCCGACGTTTGACTTTATGACTCTTGTTAAGGAAGATCCGGCAGTATTGAGACACTGGATTAAGTTCGACATAAACAAGATCAGCGACATCGCTCCGGCGGAGTCAAAGATGGATGTTGTGTATAAGCTGATGTCAATCAACCCGGAGTTCTGTAAAACCAAGATGTACTACGACTTCAGACAGGACTTCTTAAAATCGTTCACGAAAAATCTAAAGTGCGGCCATGTGTTTGTTAACGGCAACTACTCCACTCTGTGCGGTAACCCAATATCAATGCTTAAGAGCGCCATAGGAAAATTTGACGGGGTGTCGGAGTTTGAAGTAGGCACCGTATACACAACAAGGTTTGGCTGGGATAAAAAGATACTCGCGTCGAGAAGCCCGCATATTACAGCATCAAATGTACTCATTACAACGAATAAGTACCATCCGGATGTTAGTAAGTATATGAACGCCACTCCGGAGATTATATACATCAACTCGATCAACGAGAACATCTTGCAGAAGCTCGCCGGATGCGACTTCGACTCAGACACCGTTATGATTACGGATAACGAGGTTTTGATCAATGCTGCCAGCCGCAACGATAAAAGGTTCAAAGTCGCGGTGTGTAATGTGGGCGGAGTCAAGCGCAAAAGAAAATATACGCCGCAAGACCTCGCAGACCTTGACATAAAAACCAGCAAGAACCTTATAGGAGAAATAGTGAACCTGTCACAAGTGCTGAACAGTATTATATGGGACAGGCTGGCGGACGGAGCCAAGCTTCAAGATATTGAAGGTATATATCTTGATGTGTGTAAGCTGAGTATTCTGAGCGGCATAGCGATAGACAGAGCTAAGCGTGAGTTTGTGATTAACGACGCAAGGGAAATTAAGAAGATACGCACGAAGTATCACATCGAAACCGATGACGGCAAACAGGTTAACCCGAACTTCTTTAAACACATCTCTATGCTTAAGGGTTATTACAATCCGGAGAAGAAGGCATACTTAAAACACGATACCGCAATGGACTATCTTATTACCAGTGTTAACAGCTATAGGGCGTCAAGAAATCATAAGAATGCAAAAAACGAGTTTGCCGAACTGTCGGATATCATCAACAAAGATTTGATGGACTACAGCCAAGTAAACTACAAACAGATTAAGCGCGTGATATCGATGGTCGACAAAATGAGTGCAGACATCTCGGCGGTGTACAGCAGCAGTAAGACCAAAGACCAAGACAAACACTTTGAGGCGGACGCTATTCGCCAAGACTGTGTAGAGAGTATCGGAAAACTTGTAATGAACAACAGCACAATGATTGCGTTACTGAAGACTCTTGAGAAACCGGAACACGCACACCATAAGAAGATTATTACATACATTCTGTTCTCATATCCCAACACATCGTTTTTTGATGTGTTACTCAAGAGTAGAAAACCGATCGATTGTATTGAAGAAAATCCGGACGGCGACATTGAAATATACGGAGTAAAGTTTCAGTATATCAGATAATTTATACAAAAAACGAACGCAAATGTCCGAATATGTTTTATTGTGCATATAGTGAATAAAGCCCACAATCCCTTGTGTATCAAGGGGTTACAGGCTTTACACTATATGACATGTTGAGAGTGCTATATGGACGATATATGGAATCGTCAAAAATAAAGGTCAGAAATTAAACAAAAAAAAAATGAATTAAAAGGATGGAACAATTTGGTAGAAATCACAAGAGAAGAGGCTGAGATTATCAGACTCGAGCTCGGCGACGATATAACGATCGCCACGACTTGCAAACAGAAGGGCGGCAGACGCAAGAAGAGGTACATGGAGGAAAACCGTACCAGCATGAGGCTGCTCAGACAAATACGCAGAGGCGATTATGGGAGGCGCGATGAGTCAGACAGAAAGAAGAAATGATGAATCATTCACCGATTATTTTGTAAGGTTATTTGAGCATAAGAAGTTGTACAACCTTAACTGCCAAGATATAGCAGAACTGCTCAACGCCGAGTCCGGAGAGGAATATACCGAATCAAAGTGGCGCAAGGAATACGCCGCATTTAACAGAGGAAGACTGTACGAAAGAAACCAGATGGAGTCCGGTGTGGCTACGAGGATTCTCGCATTAAGCGACTTTCATTATCCCTTCCAGCTTCCTCAAGAAACATTTAAAGAGTATTGCGGACAGATAGACGTCCTCGTAATTAACGGCGATCTGTTTGATATGCAGAGCATCTCGAAATTCCAGAAGGCATACAGAATAAACTTCATGGAAGAGTTGATAGGATGTCGTCAGTATACGATTGACTTGATCGAATACCTTAGTCCTAAGCGCGTAGTATTTACATCCGGCAATCACGAAAAGAGAATGTCGACATATCTCCAGAAAAATCTCGATGCAGAGATTAAGGAGCTTATGCCGGAAACAGCGCTTGACTTAATTGTTAACGACGGGTTCTATCATTACGATAAAAGGAAAAGAAGTAAGACATGGTACGAGCCGATATGCAATCTGTTTGATAATATCTCCATAGAGTATGACGGCAGCTGGTATGTCAAGATCGGCAAAACAATCTTTGCTCATCCGTCTACATATTCCAGCGGAATGCTCAAGACGGCAGAGAAAGCCATAGAGTGGGCATATAGAAATATCAGAGACTTCGACTGTATGGTTATGGCTCACACGCATAAGCTCGGTAGCTACATACAGGGCGACGCTTATCTGTTCGAACAGGGTTGTCTGTGCAAGACAGAAGAAATGCTCTACATGGACGGAAAACTTACTCTTCCGCAGCAGAAAGGTTTTGTGCTGATTGCTCAAGACAAGAACGGAAGTTTGATGTACGATAAGTGCAAACTTGTTCAGTTATGATTAAAGGATGAAAGGAACTAAAATGAATAGAGACGAATTTGTAAGGAAAGTGGCGGATAAATACAACGTCAATATCAAAGACACTAAATTATGGTTCGACGCATTCGTCGACGTTCTCGCAGAGTCGGTAACCGAGGACGATATAAAGATAAGGAACTTCGGCAACTTCGAGCTTCGCACAATGAAGCCCAAGATCGCGAGGAACCTTAACGACAATACAGAGGTACACGTGCCGGCGAGAAAGAAGCTCTACTTCGTGCCGTGTCCCAAAATTGCAGAAAAGATTAAATCCTTACCGGTAGAATAATACAAACGACCGGAAACTGCATCGGCTCAGTTATAGTTTTCTGTTACCACCCCCTTTGACGGAAGACAACTTATAACCGACTAAATAGCGCTCTGCAATAGCGGAGCGCTATATTTCTTTAATACGGAGTGA
>Ga0326513_10000037_pt1 | contig 95852 bp, 75 predicted proteins | sample 2_2465_0518_D_FD_203654 | JGI IMG/M metagenome (GOLD analysis project Ga0326513, IMG submission 203654) | Bovine rumen microbial communities from UC Davis, California, United States - 2_2465_0518 | ecosystem: Host-associated > Mammals > Digestive system > Stomach > Rumen | place: USA...
CCGCTCCCACAGTTGGCGAAGTTGTACAAGACGCTGCCGCTGTGTAGGTAATAACAATTTTTGTTATCTTAACTTGGGGATTGTTATTTGTGTTATTTGTTACGACCAATGATACCGTGTTTCCTGCTGTTAATGTACCAGTCCAAGTTTTTGAACTATAGGAGCCACCACCACTTTTTATAGAAAGCACACCTGAATTAGAACTTGTATGAGTAAAAACTATTTTACTTATTGTTATGCCTGTTTTGGCAGTAAATGAAATAGTACCACCGGTAGTTGCTTTTTTCACTCCATATATACGCAAACCATCAGACGTATAATATTTTGGGGCTGTACCTGCACTATTTTTAGCCATCACTATATTTGCAGATGTTGCGGTTATTGATGTTTGTGTAGTCGCATTGCCCCAGCCCATATCTGACAATGTTATTGTTTCTTCTGCACCCCACGCATTAGTGGTTAACAAGGTTAAGAACATTAGCACTGCAAGATACCTAATCTTACTTACTGCTCTGAAATTTAGTGTTTTCATATCTTATATTCTTTTATAGTTTTCTATTTTGTGAACATAATGTAACCCAATACAATTATATCCTTACGATTTTATCTTATCAAATTATCAAAACAAATCATTCAATGTATATCACCCAAAATTTTTCTCATCCCTAAGCATATATGCAGCAACAAAGTAGCCACTAATCTTATGTGATTCGTATGTGATTTATATGTTATTAGTATGTTATTCAGCACCCATCACCGTATTACCACCAACAGATTCTACCCCTTAACCACGTATAGCAAAAATCAAAATTAGTAGTATTTTCATTATATTGAGTTTTTATTTATTTGTGAGCACAGGTCAACCCAATGACCTATACCCGAGATTACAAATTAAGGCTTAATATATTTCACAATGGCATCAACCGTTGGCTCTTTGACTGTTATTTGGTCTTTAGAATGATCCGAAAATTCAGACCAGAAGCAAACTCTTCTATAATAGATGTTAGTGTACCTCGTTTTAAATAATTCCCATGTTGAATTTGTTCGATATTGTGAACGCGATGTGCAAATTAAATAATCTGGATTTGTTAGTAAAATAGCATCCAACTCGTTTTTTACAACAGAAGCTGTATCACCATAACTAAAAAGAACTATCCTTAATTTGAACCATTCCAATTCCGCAATAAAATCATAACGTTGATTTTCTGGTGGTAGTGATGAAGGTAGTACGAATGAAGTTTTGTCAAGATAACAAAGTTGTTTAACGATGGCACCTCGGTCCACTAATTCAAATAGCGTCATCCAAAGGGTTGTGGTTTTGCCTGAATTACCGTTACTTTTAACAACAATTAGCTTAGTCTTATCGTTGCCCCATAGTGATTTATCTTTTTTCATATTTGTTTTAGCCCATATTCTCGTGAGGGCGGCACGTCTAATGTTTATAAAGTAGTTGGTTCAATTTAATAAATGATTGCAAACACATTACATCGATATTTAGATTTGATATGCATATATCTTATGTTTATCAGAATTATCTGCGTTATCATCAGCTTGCAGAGAATTACACAGAATAAAAATCTTATCATTGTCATCCCGCTGTTTATCACTATATGCCAATTTTAGTAGTTTTGTAACATGCTCTTTAAATTTCTTAAATAATGTATCCCTGTTAACACTTATAATGCCATACACAGACTCACCAATCTGGCAAGTACCATATGCTTGCAATAATTGTGTATGAAAATTTTTTCTCACCTCTTCATCATGAATATCGTAAGAGATCACATAATGTAATTTTTCGTCCATAATATTACACTATAAGTTCCGTGCCCACTTTCTATTATATTAGTTCTATCTAAAATTTTTCCTTTCAACCCCTCCACCGCTCTTCATGCTATTTCGCGAACGGAGACACATACCGGGTTTTTGCAAAAGAGAATGATGGTCGTTCCAAAATATACTTTAAACAAATTCGGTATAGCCATAAATTAGCCGGAAACTTCCGTAGCACCCCCGTAGCATCGTATCACTTCGGTATCATATCAGTGTGCATTGGTAAGGAATATTGTCAATCCCCTTTCCTTCTGGATTTCCCACCGTCAGCCAACAGTTCGGTCCGTCGGTAGCAATCCCAAAGACGGAGTTTCCGCTTTCTTGTTCAGTTCTTATTCCGTTCTTGTTCATTGCCGGTTCAAATTATGGCTTGAAGCGGCTGTTCGTCTATTACCGGCGTGCTTTTATTTTGTCTCTACCAATCGAAATGTCCTACGGACAAAACGTCTCGGTGCGGGTTCGTTGCAATTCTATTAATCGAAATATCCTACGGACAAAGGCGTTTTAACTTTTCTGAGCCATCGGCAACTCAATACCCTATGCTCTTAAAGCGTTGTTATTACAATTTGACACACAAAAAGCGGTAACCCGTTAATGTGTCCGTCAACTGACGGATATTGGATTACCGCTGATAAAACATTACTGATTAATGTCGTTTTCTTATCTCATTGTCAGGCTGTTTTCATTTGTTAGAAATTCTTGCAAACTCATTATCAATGTTCCGTTATCGTTATACCAAGGAAGTATGTTGCTTTGTACAATAATGATTTTTCTGAATGAGTCATAGATTTTTAGTAATGGTCGCTCTTCTTGTTTTAGTTTTTCCTCGTCAGGCATCGCAAACGCTGACTGAATATAATATCGCTCGCTACCACGATTCGCAACGAAATCAACCTCAATGCGCTTATGTTCTTGCTTCCCCTCTGTGTTGCGTTCCACAATTTCAATTACACCTACATCAACTTCACAACCTCGACGAAGTAACTCATTATAAATTACATTCTCCATCAAGTGTGTTTCTTCGTACTGGCGAAAATTGAGGCGTGCATTCCGAAGACCTACATCTGTAAAATAGTATTTGTAAGGCGAGCCTATATACTGCCTGCCGCGAATATCATACCTTTTCGCTTGCGAAATCATAAAAGCATCTTGCATATATGCCAAATACTTACTAACTGTATCATCTGACAATTTTATCCCTTTCGATACAAATGTATTAGATAACTTGTGAGAATTGGTAAGCGAACCAATAGAGGATGCAACAAAATCAACCAACTGACCAAATTGTTCTATGTGTTGAATTTTATAGCGGTCAATAATATCTCGAAAATAAGTCGCTTCAAATAGTTGATTTAAGTATTTTCGCTTTTGATTGATGTCATTTATCAATACGGCTTGCGGTAATCCTCCGAAATTGGAGTACTCTGACCATAATTCATCCCACGATTTTTGAGGGTACGCCTCGTGCAATTCGCTAATACTTAGCGGATAAATCCTTATTTCATCGCCCCTGCCTCGAAACTCGGTTATTACATCGCTGACAAGAAAACGAGAATTGCTGCCTGTAACATAAATGTCTATATTAGACCTACGTAGTAAACCATTGAGAACTGACTCAAAATTGCTAACCAATTGAATCTCGTCCAATAGGAGGTAGTGCATATTTGAATTATCAATCCGTTCTTTCACATATTGATACAATACATCAGAATTGAGAAAATTACGATTTTCATAATCGTCTAATGCAATGCTAATTATTTGGTTTTCTGTCACACCGCTATTTAACAGATGCTCTTTGAAAAGGTTGAATAATAAATACGATTTGCCACTTCGTCTAAGCCCTGATATTATTTTTATCATTCCATTATGCTTGCGGCTAATCAACTCATTTAAATACTGTTTACGACTGAATTGCATAATATAACTCTAAATAATGGTAGATTGCTACCGAATTTTCGACAGCAAAGTTAGTCCATTATTTTTATTTACGCAAATTTTATTTCAGAAAGCAGTAATTTTTATTATTTTTTGAAATAATGCGGTAATCCAATATGTCAAATATCGCTTTGCGTTTTCAGTGGTCGCAAATTGCCACTTTTATTTTTTAGCCCAAAATTGCTCGTAAATTATTCATAAATTGAAATTTATGGTTCAATTTGTGATAATTTATGACCTCTCCATGTTAGTTAATGTGTTGAAAGAGTTTAGTTGTTTACTTAAGTTTCGCACATGTTAATAGATTATCGCGTAGAGGTTTAATGTTAATAGCACAATATGTTGTTCACTCAACGCCTATCGCGTTAGCGATTTAATGTTAATAGGATATATGGCTTTTCTCTTGATTCTTTTGTTTGATTTTTTCGGTGTATCGAACACCCGAAAAAATCAGATTGACGAGATGAGAAATTGAACATCCTGTTTCTATTAACATTGAACGGCTAACGCCGTATGCGCCGATAATAATTACCACCAATGTACTTGCGAAACTTGAATTGTTTATTTTGTTGTTTATTATTTGATATTGCTTTCTAACATCTACGCTTTGCTTGAAAGGACAATTTTGACAATTAAGACAATTATTTTTTACTTTTGTTGTCCGAATTGTTAATCATTGTTTTCTCTGTCAGCAAAGACCATTTTGACAATTAAGACAATTATTGTTTACCATTGTTGTCATATTGTTAATCATTGTTTTCTAAAATCATACAAAGCAATTGATACTTTTAACCGTTCCAATAAAACGGACAAGTACACGTTCGTACGTAATCTTCTAAGAATCTATCTATCAGTCAATAAAAACATAGTTATCGGCACAAACAACAATCTTGCAAATCACATTACCATACACTTCTCCGCTCATCGCCACAAGCGACAAAAGGCATGATGTATAATTGCAAAAACAACACATCTAAACAAACACATTACCATTCACACATAAGTGCATACATGATTTCATCACAACACTAATAGTAGGTTAATTGACAATAAAGCATCATCAAACAGAATGTTTGCCTCACTACTTAATTATTACACCTCATGTTAATTGAAAAATATCACACTCAAGAACTTGCGTGTCATAATAATAAGAAGATATAGACAATGATTAAGAAAATTCACGTATGGTTATAAATACGACAACTATTTGTCTATCAAATGTTTTTAATGGTTAGTTAAGTGGGTAATGAGGTGCTTTACTTTTACCTTGCAAAATTACTATTTTTGTTTGAAATAACCAAATATTTCGCAACAAAAATGAAGAGCAAATTGCAATTTTAACAAATAAAATTCAGCATGTTGATAAGTTGTTAATTAAAAAAATAACAGCAAGCGATTTTGGATCGTAATGAACCACAGAATTAACAGAATAACACAGAATTGGCAATGAGAAAATTCTGTTAAGTCTGTTGTTTGTGTAAATTCTGTAGGCAATTTCAAATCACGTCAAAACATGTTATTGCGAAACGATTTTCTTATAATAGAATAGCAGATTATATGTATCAATTGATTTCCCGTTAGGGAATTTCTACGTTGAAAAATGAATTAAAAGATATTCCCTAACGGGAAATAACGCTGATTATCAATATCAATGCTATTAAAAGGAAACCCCTATGGGGTATAATCTCAATAAAAGTGCTACTCAACATTAGTGCGAAATTTTAGTTAAGTTATTTAAGTTTCGCAAGTGTATTGGTGGTAATTATTATCGGCGCATACGGCGTTAGCCGTTTAATGTTAATAGAAACCGAATGTTTATTTTTCCCCTTTATAGATCTGATTTTTTCGGGTGTTCGTCTTTGACAGACCATTGGCTGCGTCATGACAAAGCAAATAAATTTTCTTTGTTCATTTGACTTGCTCAATGGTTCGATACACCGAAAAAATCAAACATAAAGAATCAAGAGAGAAACCATATATCCTATTAACATTAAATCGCTAATGCGATAACCGTTAAAGCACAGCCATAATCATATATACTTGTTGTATTTACAATGTGCGAAACTTTAGTTAAGTTGTCACTAATACTATTATTCGAAATTAGCTGTAAATACCAATGAATTAGCATGTTATATTAAGTATGTTTGTCCGTTTTATTGGAACGGTTAAAAGTTGCAATTATTTTTGCAAGAGTTAGAACACAATGCTTAACAATCGGACAACAAAAGTAAACAATGATTGTCTTAATATTCAGAATTGTCTTAGATAATTGAGAAAGACAATGTGGTATCACGATTGGTGCCAAACGGCAGAGCTGTTTCATAATAAAAGAAATGTAACAAACATAAACTGCCACGCACAATGCCGTAGGTATTGCATAATAAACAACGATAAAGCGACAAAAAACAGCGTAATTGAAATGATTTGTGTCTTGGGTTACCCCCCCACACACTCCGGACATCTGGGATTGCTACCAACGGATTGAACCGTTAACTGACTGAGGGAAACCCTGATTGACAGAGTTATAAAACATAATTGATATATGGACAATAAAGTATATTACGGAGAATTATAGTGCTTTCGCGTGGCACTCAAATCCAACGCGATGCGAACTTTGACATATTGAAATGACTGATAAAACTTACATTTATGTGCAGTTGTTGATATCAAAAAACTGCATTTTTATTCACTTTATTAAATTATTTTTTTGCATTTTTGTGCAGTTTGAATATTTTTTTGTATCTTTTCAACCGAAAATAACGTAGGAAAATTACACTTTTTTGCACTATTCGGTTATGGAAGCAGATTATCTGAGTATCTTAAGCGACCAACGTGCTGAGCTTGAAAGCAAGCCGTGGTCAAGTTATATCACCCGCAAGGAGGAACAAGAAATCAATCTTAACAGCACACTTGCTCAGGTTGTTATCGGTGTTCGTCGCAGTGGCAAATCAACCCTTTGTGCCAAAGTCATGCTTCAAAGCGGACTACCTTTCGGCTATATCAACTTTGACGATGACCGTCTTGGTAGTATCAGTCGCAAGGATTTTGACCCTCTGCTTAAGACCCTATACCGTCTTAACGGAGATTTTCGGCATCTTTTACTTGACGAGGTGCAGAACATCGATGGTTGGGAGTTGTTTGTCAACCGTATGCTTCGGCAGGGTATGCGTCTGATAATCACCGGTAGCAATGCCAACCTGCTTAGTGGCGAACTTGCCACACATATTACCGGACGTTATCATGAGATCAGGCTCTTTCCTTTCTCGTTTAGTGAGTATTGCGACAGCCAACGGGTTGATAAACACTCTCTGACGACCAAAGCCACCGCTTTGCGTGAAAGAGCATTAGACCAGTATCTGTTTTGTGGCGGCTTCCCCGAAATGCTCAATCTCGACGAGACGGAGAAGACTGATTATGTGCGCTCACTTGTCCAGACTATCATTGAGAAAGACATCGCCCGCCGCTATAAGATTCGCTATATTCAGACTTTGGCAAACATTGCTAATCAAGTGATTGACGAGTTCACTCAAGAGCAGTCGTATAATGGCATTCAAGACAAGCACAATCTGCAATCGGCTAATACAGCGAAGAAGTATTTACAATATCTAAAGAACGCCTATTTAGTTTGCGGTGTTCCGCGTTTCTCTCTGAAAAGAATCGAACGGCGCAGCGTAAGCAAGTATTATGCTATCGACAATACGATGGTGGCAAGACGCGAAGGAGCGTTGCTCACAGAGAGTTTCGGACCGCGGCTTGAGAACCTCGTTGCCATCGAACTTATGCGGCGCGCTTCTGTTCTGCAGCAGGTCTATTACCTGCATAAAGTGCGAGAGTATGAGGTTGACTTCGTTGTGGTTGACGGTTCGCATGTCAAAGAACTCATACAAGTTACTTACGACTTCCGCGAGCCGCGTACAAAACTCTTCAACCGCGAAGTGGGCAATCTAATAAAGGCATCAAAACTACTGAAATGCGACAACCTTACGCTCGTTATGATGTACGGCGATAAAGGCGACATTATAAAGGACGGAAAGACCGTTCACTGCATCCCCGCTACCGAATGGTTTTTGAATAGCAATTAGGGTTGAAGGGTGTGTTGAAGGTATTTGCCGTAGCCTGATAGCACTTTACAAACTCAGATTTCATATTTATCAGTCTGACATGATTCATTGAATCGTGTCAGTCTGTTTTTATACCATCAGTTGTTTCAGTATATCAAAGGACATTTTTATAAAATATCGGGTTTATGGTATTGGGTTACCATTGGCTCACAAAAAGATAGTGCCAGTTGCAGCACTCAAAATAATGCAAGACGATATTTGACATGTTGGATTACCGTAAAATGTAGCATTAATACTCAAATTTCATTTATAAAAGCGTAATGCAAACGCCAAAAGTCGTTCATAAAAATGTATCAAACATTGGAATAGTCGTTCATAAAAATGTCATAATGTTTGTTTATATCATTTATTTATAGTACTTTTGCAAAGCGAACAAAAGGAGTATGTTTTATGGAAAGATTTATCATTAATGATTTGTGCAAATGGAAGACAAGTGTTAGACGTAAACCACTGATTCTTAATGGTGCCCGTCAGGTAGGTAAGACATGGATACTCAAACAATTCGCCAAGTTAGAGTACGATAACATAGCATATCTCAACTGCGATGAGGAGCCATTAGCAGCGCGATTGTTTGAAGACTACGACATCAATCGTATCCTTCGTGCGTTGGAAGCATTGACACATACTCAGATTTCTGCCGGCAAAACACTGATTTTCATTGACGAGATTCAAGAAACTCCACGCGGACTGCATGCACTCAAATACTTTGCAGAAAATGCACCGGAGCAACATGTGGTTGTTGCCGGTTCGCTATTAGGCATCTTGTTACATAAAGGCGAGAACTTTCCTGTTGGCAAGGTCAATATCTTACAAATGCATCCGATGAGTTTCACTGAGTTTCTTGTCGCCATTGGAGAGAAGCAGTTAAGCGAGTGTATCAGCTCGTGCGATTGGCAACTTATTAATATGTTGCATGATAAAACGATACGCCTGCTAAAGCTTTACCTTTATGTTGGTGGGATGCCGGAAGCAGTACAAGCTTATTGCGATAATGTTCCACTTAGAGATATACGCACTATTCATAATGAAATACTTACCACTTATCGCAACGACCTATCAAAGCATGCACCTAAAGAGCAGGTCATCCGAATCACCCAAGTGCTTGACTCAATTCCAGCACAGGTTGCCAAAGAGAATAAGAAATTTATCTTTGGCATGATAAAAAAAGGTGCACGAGCAAAAGACTTTGAAATAGCCATTCAATGGCTTCAAGATGCCGGAATAATACTCAAAATCTGCAATGTAAGTAAGCCACATGCACCATTACATTTTTATGAAGATTTCGATTCTTTCAAATTATTTCTTTTAGACTGTGGACTATTAGGTGCGATGAATCAGACTGATGCATCAGAAATCACTCTGACCGACAATGCTTTCGATGAGTATAATGGCGCTCTCGCAGAACAATTGGTTTTGCAAGAATTGTTGTTCTTGCCTGATATACCTATATATTACTATACTAAACCAAACGCCCGACAAGAGATTGATTTCTTGACAGAGATTAAGAATCAAGTATTGCCCATAGAGGTAAAGTCTGGTGAGAATCTGCAGAGTAAGTCTCTCAAGCAATTTATTATTGAGAATGCACCAATTAGAGCCGTCAAATCGTCATTACTGCCATTCCGACATAATGAGGTGATTGACAATGTTCCCTTATATGCCTTACAAAGTTACATAAACTCATTTCAGCAATAGAAACATTAATTTATTTCCTAACAAGCGGTAATCCAACAACAAACGGGTTACCGCTTGTTGTTATGTCAAATTGTAAAAAAAACACTATATAATTTCAAGTTTTATGGTACTGGGTTACCGGTGGCTTGAGAAAAAAAGTAAAGTGCCAGTTGCAGCACTCAAAATAATGCAATACGATATTTGACATGTTGATACAACTGATAGCAATCGGATTGCTTGACAAGCGATTCTATCTACTATACCATTATGTCACAAAAAAGCGAAACAGAAGAGCGCAAAAAAGCGAAATAAAATGTCGCAAAAAAGCGAAATGATTTGCTTATATAATTTATTTTTAGTATCTTTGCAGCGTTTTCAAATATATCATTATGGACTATTTATTTCGTATGGCGGATTCGCTTTTAGAGAGCAATCTTGAAACATTTGGAGCAACATTAGTTGAGGGACCCAAGTGGTGCGGTAAAACGACTACATGTAAGCAGTTTGCGAATAGCGTTTTGGAACTTCACGATCCGGATACTCTTGAAGTTGCATTACAAAATGCACGCGTCAAGCCGTCATTATTGTTACAAGGTGAAACTCCCCGACTTATTGATGAATGGCAGACGATACCTGTTGTTTGGGATGCTGTTAGAGTGGCTGTTGACCGACGTACATCACCGGGGCAATTCATTCTGACCGGTTCTAATGCTGTCAATGAACGCAAAATTAAGCATACCGGCACAGGTAGAATCACGAGGATGAAAATGTATCCTATGAGCCTTTATGAGTCAAGAGATTCTGTCGGTTCCGTTTCTCTAAAGCAGTTATTTGACGAGTCTCAATTAGATATCGACGGTTTGGCATCTTCCTTAACAATTGAGAGGCTTGTTTTTCTTGCTTGTCGGGGAGGATGGCCTGCGGCGCTCTCTGTTAAAAACGCTAATAATCAACTTCGCATTGCAAGGGATTATGTCAATAGTGTTTGCAGAACGGATATTTCCACCATAGAGGGGTTGGATTCCGATGCCGAGGCTCGTCCGCGTCGAAGAGATGAAATGGTAGCACGCGCTATTCTTCGTTCATACGCCCGCAATGTATCAACCTTGGCAAAGCGCAAAAGCATATTGGAAGATGTGCAAGCACAAGTGGAGGGGTTATCCGACAAAGCCCTTGATGATTATCTCTATGCTCTCCGTCGTCTTTTTGTTATTGAAGATGTGCAAGCATGGTGCCCTGCTATACGTTCAGCGGCAGCGATAAGAAGCAGCATCAAACGCGAGTTTACAGACCCATCTATAGCAGTTGCCGCTTTAGGACTCACCTCGGAACAATTACTATTGGATATGAAAACCTTCGGGTTTATCTTCGAGACCCTATGCATACGCGACTTACGGGCATATTCCCAAGCCCTTGGGGGGACCATCAACTATTATCACGACCGCTATGGACTTGAAGCCGATATCGTGCTTCATCTTGAAGACGGACGTTATGCACTTATCGAATGTAAATTAGGAGCAAGAGATATTGACGATGGCGCAGCTCATCTGCTCAAACTGAAGCAACTTATCTGTGAGCATAACGAAAAAGAGAGACAGGTTCCTATTCGCGAGCCGGACTTAATGATAATTCTCACCGGCGGACAAATGGCCTACCGCCGTCAGGATGGAGTTTTAGTAATTCCCATAGGTTGCCTCAAGGATTAACTTTTCTAACAGTCCTTACTTACATCTATCAGTTGCTGACATACTCTCTCAAGAGTGTGTCAGCACTGTTTTTGTCAGTTGTATCATTTTGTCAAAGAATGCATTAATATCGGGTTTATGGTATTGGGTTACCATTGGCTCACAAAGAATGTCATAGAACATTAATAGGACATTGCACTTAATAGCAAAAAGCACGTCGGTAATAGACGAACAGCCGCTTCAAGCCATAATTTGAACCGGCAATGAACAGGAACTGAATAAGAACTGAACAAGAAAAAAGCAAACATGTTCTTGTGACTAAACCTGAAAAAGACTGACAGAATAATTGAAAAAGTTGACTGAAAATAAAAAAATGAAACCACCATCAACCAATAGAGACCCACAAGAAGTAATAGACGTGTTCAAGTATAATATGTCTATGCTTCGGCATCTCTGCGACGAATTTGACGGCGGAAGAATAGAAGCAGCACTATGGATTGCAGTAATCCTAAGAACAATACTCCATACTAATGTCAAACCCAATGGGGAATACTCCTCACATGCCATATTAGACCAACTAAAAGAGATTGATACAAAATATAATGTTGATTTTTTAAGTACTGCGTTTCAGCGACCTGCATCGAAAACGTTTTTGCAAGGTTGGATAATCGGAGATAATGTATGTGGATTAAACGTTCCTGCATCAAGTGTATATACCGGCTTGTTAATCAACACGATTAATAATTGGGGTAATGGTTATATTGCAGATGTTAAGATTAAGTCCAATGCTTTTAGCCAAGTCAATAGAATGCTACCTTTTGAGCAGTGGTGGAATGAAGTTGTATTTTGTGATACTATTGCTAATCAGCAAATGAGCCGTTGGGATGTAATCCGCATGATAGCCAATAAAGACGGAGGAGCACATTTTGACCCGAGTGTACCTATACAATATGAAACATTTCGCCATCCGAACTTGTTTAAAGTATATTTTGGAACGACTATCATTCCCTTTTCGAAGAATCCGGTATATGTCTCCGTCCGCCAGATTGCATGGGAAGTGATGGAGAGCTTGAAAAATATTTAATTAACGTATTGTACACGAAGACACAATGTCAGAAGTGAAGCAATCCACTCATGAATTACTACAGATGAACCAATCCATCAGCAGACGGAGAGAAATCCCGATGGGCAGAGCTATAAAACATAATTGATATATGGACAATAAAGTATATTACGGAGAATATTCACTTGATTATTGGATTGAGTTAATGTTGAAACTTGATATTACAATGCCGGAATATCAACGTCGTTTTGTCTGGACTAAAGACCAAGTGGAGAAATTATTGAACTCAATGAAAAATAAAGAGTTCATTCCTCCAATAATCATAGGGGCATGTAAACAAGATGGGGATTCCCATAATTATATTATAGATGGACAACAACGCCTAACTGCTATTCTCTTTGCAAAAATAGGATTCATAATAGATCCTAAAGCATGGGAAAAAGATACTGAAAAATTCTTGTCAGAAACAATAAATGAAGGTGAAGATGATGAAGACTATGACTCTTCTTCAATAGTTTGGAGATACTCAAATTTATTAGATACTAAACTGAAAAACAATACTATTGACCAAATTATTAACCGCTGTAAGAGCGATAAGAGATACATACCTTTCAGTTTTAATTGCGAAAACGATTTTTTTGAAAAAACTTATTTGGGATTTTCATATTTACTACCGCAGGATGACAATGAGATTGAACAGCACCGATATTACTCAACTATTTTTAGAAATATCAATTTTCAAGGAACAGAATTACAAGCAGAAGAAAGTCGTGAAGCACTATATTTTTGGAATAAAAAACGCACATATTGGTTTAAGCCCAAATTTGCTCAACAGATACAAGGAAAAACCAAAAACGGCATTGCTCACATGGACTTTGTGCGATACATCTCCATATTATCAGACTATAATAAGTTAAATAGCAATAAATCACTATTGTTCAAGGGATACAAACTTATATGGGAAGAGTACTATGACCAATATATTTATTCAGTAGCGCAAGATTCGGACGATGCGAAGTTTGGTAAATTTTCTGTATTATTCGGCAGTGATAAGGCTGCAGAAGAATTGCTGAAGAGGGTTAATCAGGCAATCGTTAATTTGGATTTGATAAAAGATAATTATGAAACTATAATAAAAATGGATATATATTTTTTCGGGCTTTTCTATTTCTTACTATTTCAAAATGGGTATTTTGACTTATCTAAAAAAGCAGAATTGCTAATTGAGTTGGATAAAAAATGGCAGAATTACGATGAAAAACATAGAAGATCACCCGGAGCGAAAAAATATCTTAGAGACAGAGTGCAAGATTCGGTAGATATTTATAGAAAATACTTTATAAAAGGTGAGTAAACATAATACATTCATATTACGACCGCTATCTACGATTCTTGAAGAATCAGCATTAGTGCTTGGACATATACGCGGTATGCAGAAAATACCATTATTAGAGTATTTCATGCAATCCGTATTTTTGAAAATGACCGGTGCACAAGAGCAAAAGATGAAATGTATATGTTGGGAGCTTGCAACTGAAGATTATGAATATCGTTATAAACGCTATAATGGCAGATGGGATCTTGGTGAGTGTTCCAATTATGAAGCAAAAAATACAGTATATCAAGATTTAATAGAGCAAATCAATAAACAAGAGCATTCATATAAGGGTTTAAATCCAGACCAAAAAAGAAATATCATAGATAGTGCGACAAAAACCATAAAAGAGTTTTACAAAACGGCAGGACTAATATGTGGGATGCAAAGAGATTTTCAAATATATGAAAATATGATGAAAGCGCTTACTATTGAAAGATTTAGTAATGCTAACAATGAGTCCTACATATTATTTTCAAATGAGCAATTAAGTAACACTATTTACGATACATTGACGAAACAGAAACTGCAATACAAAGCAGAAAGCCTAATTAAAATGTATGAACAAATGTATGCCCACCGCAATAGATGCGCACATAATACATTATCATATCAAGAACACCCACTGCCATTTAACATCTTAGCTAAAGACAATAATAAATATGAAAATTATTTTATTCGGTTTGCAATACTGATTTTAATTGACTATATCTTTATAGAAAATTACAAAAAATATTTAGACGTTTTGTAAAATTATTTATGGAATACTCATTAAGAAACTTTAGAATTTTTGGAGATGAAGCTAATCATTTTGAATTGGCTCCAATTACATTGCTTATAGGTGAAAACAATTCAGGTAAAAGCACATTAACCAAATCAATGATGTTATTCCAAAATTTTTTCGCCAAAATCAGACGTGATTTTACTATAGGTAATTTTACTCAATGGGATGATTATATTCTGGATTTCACTGAAGGCAACCATAGATTAGGAAATTATGAAACTATACAACCATTCGAGAGTAATAAAAAATTAGAGATAACCTATACGACCACATCCAACATATTGCCTGCTGAAGCAAAGATACTAACAAAAATAGAATTTGAACCAATTGAACCAGACGGAAAGTCACGCACATTATCTGCTCGTATATCAAGTATAAAAATTTATATAGATAATTTCGAATTATATTCATATAAGCGAGATTCGCTGGGCAGGGAACGATACATAACAAATTTTAGATTATTAGAAACGTCATTTATACAACACTATTATAAAAGAAAACAAAATAACTATGATTATTCTGAAAGGTACGGAATTTTATATGCTCAGTTTTTTCGTCTAAATCTTCTTGTTAGAAATAGACCAAACAGAGTTATGTCTGAAATAAAACATGATGCCATTTTTTGGACACCGATATTAGATAAAATTTGGGACTGCATATCGGACACTTTGTTAACCACCATAAAATCAGAAATTAACGATGAAAATAGCTTTAGTTATCGGTTTATCAAAGAAAAATATGATGACTTAATAACCAATTTACTAATATTAGTAAAAGAAGACTTTGAATTATCCGGGGAAATAGTTTTTGGAGAATACTATAAAAAATTAGAAAACAAATTTGTTGAAAAATTAAATGTTAATGCTCCTAAACAAATCAGAGATTATGGCAATAAAGTGTTTGCATATAACGACTTATCGGATTTAACAAACAAAAATATAGACTCTGACAAATGGCAAAAGTTAAGTGACAACGAAAAGTTTTCAATCATTCAGTTAATTTTAGATTATTGTGGTGCTAATTTCAATAATCACAAGAGAATATGTGATACAATAACAGCATTTGCAACTCTAATAATTGGAGAACCATTTGTATTAAACGATAAACTCGTAAATTTAGATTTTTTGGAATTGTATAGGGCAAATGTGCAAAGATTATTCACGTTCAAAACTCAAGGAACAAGTTTCAATTCTCTATTAACCGAATATACGCGTGCACACGACATTAATAAAAAGAACAACATCATTTATAAAAAAGGAACTTTTATAAATAAATGGATAAAAAATTTAACAAAGTATTCCTCAGTAGATTTTGAATATACGCTTGATGGCGAAGGACTAAATATCTATTTATATGAAATCAATCCCATCAATAAACAGACCTATAAATATAATCTTGCAGACGTTGGATTTGGTATGACGCCATTGCTATCTGTACTTATTCAGATTGAGTTACGAATTATTCAAAAACAAAGTAATATCAGTAAAGACAAGAATAATTGCATTGCAACAATATGTATAGAAGAACCTGAAAGTAATTTACACCCCAAATACCAATCAAGATTGGCAGAAATATTTATTGATGCATATTCAAATTATGATATAGAATTCTTGTTAGAAACACATAGCGAATATTTAGTTAGAAAGTTTCAACTCCTTGTAAAACACGACAATAATTTATGTGACAAAATATGCATACATAATTTAAAAGAAGGAACGAATAGGGTAATTCATATAAACAATAACGGATTATTGGACAAGCCATTTTGGTCTGGTTTTTACGATGAAGCATCAATACTTTCAGCAGAACTCCTTTGATTATGCGAGGTTATATTTACATAGATAAATCTTATTGGAGCAAAAAATTATCAGAAACACAGCGCGATGTGCTGAAAACTATTACTAAAAGTATTTTGCTGCAAAATGATTCAGAACAAGAACACTATATTACTGCCGGAATAGACGTAAAATATGTAATTATTCTAATTGGTATAAAAAAAGACTTTTATAAAGAAGCACTTTCGAATAGAGAAAATCTATCGGGCTACGCGAATCAAATTGTAGATTTCGTTGAACCGATAATTAAAACATATCCAAGTGTGATTGATTTCGACGGCGAGATATATAATGATATAAGAAAGGAATTTGAAAAACTAATAAATTCAGAAAAGAATGTGGGTGGTGAAATAGGTGAAACGAAGTTAGAATGTACTGATAATAAATTATTAAATTCCTTTATATTATGTGGGGATAATGTTTTAAGTGATATTACTGTTGAAGGGTGCTACATATCAAAAACATCAATGCCCAATTTGTGTACAAAATATGGAATAGGGGTGATAAGAACAAGTGATAGTATTGCCGATGTATCACCTTACGGAAGCATGCTTATAAAAGAAGAAAAATATCAATGGAAAAACATTATATTATCATTGCCTGCTAATAGCTTGATTATTGCTGACCAATTTGCTTTCAAAGACGAAAATGTGATAAATAGCAATATCTTGAAAATAATAAATCTTTTAATCGCTAAAAGTACAATAATTCATATTAGTATTTTTACCAATAAAAGTAAGTGTATAGACAACTCAATTGAAAAATTACATACAAAATTAAAAGATTTGATAGGGAGCGAAAAAGTAAACATAGAAATCATACATTCAGCCGATGAGTTTCACGATAGGTTTATAATAACTAACAATATGTATATTACAATAGGCGGAGGCTTTGATGTTCTGACGCAGGATAATAATAAAAGTAAAAAAAATACGACAGTGTTAAGTTTTGCATTTTCACCAATAACATCTCAAAAATGGCTATTAGATGCGTATTATCAGTATATTATCGGAATGAAGAAAAAGAAAAGCGCAGTAGAACATTCGACGAACAATATATATAATAAGATTGATAATAGGCTGCTTTTGTAACAACAAACGTAGGACTTTAGCAGCGATACAATTTTAATAAAACAATTTAAGTTGCCTAAAATACAAATGAAAGTTCAAACTTTAAAAAAATATCTTGAAAGAATAGATAATTTTTATAAGAATATAAAAAGATATAGATATGAAAAACTTAATTAATTTAAAGTCTTACCTTACAAAGTTAAGGGGACTAAGGGCATCAGTTGGTGAAAATACGGTGATGTGTTCTGAATCACCTGCTAATCACATACTAATCACTTATGAATCACCTAAGAATCACCTAAGATTTATAACTGCTTTTTTGCTGCTTCTATGCTTGAGTGTAGGGCAAATGTGGGCAGAAACTATAAAGGAGGATTTTGAAAAACAAACTGCCGGCAATACTTACAATTCTACGCAAACATATACAGCGGTTAATAGCAATGCCGGAATAGCATGGTTTGTAGAACATGGAACCGTTTCAACATCCTCATATTTGGATGGTACAAAATCTATGCATATGCGTGCTTACTATGCAAAAAGGAGTGCTTCTAATGTATGGAATGGTAATTTGCCTTATGTAAATAGTACAACCAATGTGCAAGGTTTGGTCTCTATCACGTTCGATGCTGCAGTTAGCAATACATATTTAAAATTAGATGTAATGTATTCTACTAATAATGGTACTACTTGGAGTTACATGAAGCAAACCTCAGCATCCGGTAGTGATTGGAATAATGTGGCATTGACGACAACATCCAAAAAAAATTATAGTGCATATATTCCTACTGCAGCAATTAGTCCTACCGCTAATTACCGAATAAAGATTGCCGTTAATTCTGGTGTAACTCATGCAAATAAACCAGGTAGTAACGGTAACTATACTTTTCGCGTTGATGACATCGTCTTTACATATACTGCTGCCGCAACAACATATACTGTTTCTTATGCTAATGGCGGGGGTACGGGGACGGCACCGGCAAGTCATACAGGCATTACATCCGGCAGTTCGATTACGTTGAAAGCGAATACTTACATCGCTCCGGCAGGTAAGCAATTTGCCGGCTGGAACGATGGTACAAGTACATACGCTGCAGGGGCATCATATACTGTAACCGGCAATAAAACAATGACTGCGCAGTGGAGTTGTATAACTCCGACTATTTCTGTTCATCCAAGCAACGGAAGTTGCGTGCAAGGTGGTTCACCCTCACCTTTGACCGTTACTGCAAGTGGCGGTACATTGTCGTATCAATGGAAACAATGCGCTACCTCAGGGGGAACATATACCAATGTGTCCGGCGGTAGCGGTGGTACGACAGCAAGTTATACTCCGCCTGTAACTACACCCGGCACAATGTATTATAAATGCGTCGTAACTAATACGGGAAGCAGTTGTAACACCACGGCTACATCTAATTATGCTTCGTTCACCGTTACGGCATCAGGGTGTACGACCTCACCAACTGTTACAGCAGGTTCCTATAGTGCCGTTACATCAACAACTGCTACCGTGGCTTGTACTTCCGGTATCAGTTCATTGGGTTCGGCAGGGTGTACGATTACAAGTTATGGTTTTGTGATTGGCACAAGCACTAATCCTGCGATAGGCGGAAGTGGTGTTACGAAACATGAGGTTGGTACAACATACACCACGACCGGCACATCTTTCAATAAAGCCTTGACCGGTTTGACCGCAAGCACAACATACTATGTACGTCCGTATGCGACCAATGGTAACGGAACGAGTTACGGTACACAAACTACGTTTATTACCGCTGATGCACCGAATATCACCGTGAGCGAGACAGCGTGGGCTTTTGGGGATAGGAAAGTCAGCGGTGGTCCATATACTATGACTTTTACTGTCAGCGGTACTAATCTGACCGGAAACATAACGTTAGCAAAGAGTGGTACGAACGCCGCAATGTTCAGCATTGATAAAACATCTCTTACTCAATCAGCAGGTTCTGTATCAACTACCACTATCACTGTGTCTTATTCTCCGACTGCGGCAGGTTCTCATACAGCTCTGATAACGATAAGCAGCGCAGGTGCTACAAGTAAGACAGTTAATTTGACAGGTACGGGTAAATGGGAGGTTACATGGAACAATAACGGTTCGACCTCAACTTCATTGGTAGCGAACGGCACTAAACCCACCTTCCCGAGTACACAGGAGTCTTGTGATGCTACAAGTACTACTTTTATCGGTTGGGCAACGGCAGCATGGAGTGGCAAAATAGCCAATCTGACCGGCAAGACGGTTCACACCAGCAATAGCACTATGTCAAATATAACAGCTAATGGTACAACCTTTTATGCCGTGTTTGCTAAAGCAACTGCTGCAAGTTCAACCAAAACTTATTCATTTAGCATAACAAGTAGTTATTTTAATTCAACGAGTTATGCTGCAAATAATAATGAAAAGACAACAACTGCAACAGCTACAGACGCTTCTGGGGCAACGATAGATGTAAAATGGACATCTAACCAAGTTATGTTACAATCATCAGCAATGCAGTGGCAAAAGAATGCTGGATACATCTATAATAGTACTGATTTAGGAACTGTAAATTCAGTTGTCGTTACGAGTACTGCAGGAACATATACTACATATTATGGAACAACATCACAGCCTTCGTCAGGAGCCCAAGGTTCTGGTAAGGGATATTTTAAGACTTCTGTTGGTAATGCGACAGGTACTGCAACTACACTAACTGTAAATTTCACAAAAACCACCAGTGGCGGCACAACTTATTCCGACTATCTGACCACCTGTGTGGCTTGTACTGCCGACCCGACTATCGCGCAGCCTGCCGCTCCGAGCGGTGACGTCACGCTTACAAGCGTACCCGTTTCGGTTACAGGCATGTCGGCTGGTTCAGACTGCTCGTGGCAGGACTGCGGTTTCGTATGGGGAACAAGCGGTTCGCCTACAGTGAGCGACCATAAAGTTCAAGTGGGCACATCCGGTAATGCAACATCATATAATGAAACATTGACTGGACCATTTACCGTCGGAATTACCTATTATGTCAAGGCATACGGTAAGAACAACAAGGCAGATGCTGACTTCAAATATGGCTCGAACAGGAGTTTTATTATTAGATCGATAACATTTAATTCTAACGGCGGTAGTGCTGTAGCCACACAGTATGTGTTAAACAATTCAAAGGCTACGCAGCCTGCCAATCCGACCAAAGCGGGAAAAATATTTGGAGGGTGGTACAGCAATTCAGCGCTTACCACAGATGTTGACTGGAATGCTACGATAAATGCAAACAAGACTTACTATGCCAAGTGGAATGATCCTCCAACCGACCACTTTATTGACGAGATACAGGGTACGGTTGTGGCTGACAAGACAACAACTTACGACATTTCAACCATCACTATTGCCGACAAAGCAGCAGCGACTACCGGTACATGCAACGAGGTTCACTACCACTTTGTAGGCTGGATAACTAAAGCCAAGTATGACGCCGGTACAGCAATAGCCGCAGGCGACATTCAGACGGGCAGCAAGACTCCGGACAACACCACATACTATGCAGTGTGGGCGAAAGAAGGTGCGGAATCTACGACAACTTTCAAGAGAGTTCAGACATTGTCTGATTTGAATTCTGCATCTATGATTGCTATTGTCAACGCATTTAGCAGTTCACATTATATAATGACTACTAATTTAGCGACAGCACAAACAGCTCCGACAGAGTCAGCCGGTAAGATTACCGTTTCGTCAGGTAAGTATTGGACGCTTGAGAAAGACGGTAACAACTGGCGTTTCAAGACCGGTAGTAACTATCTTAAAGCGGATTACCTTCCCGCAGTCGCTAAAGATAAGAAGACCATATCTACTTCCAGCGGAACATCAGGTTATTCATCATGGGAGATTCTTAACAATTCATATACAAGCAACGGCACACCTGTCTTTACTATAAAGAATGCCGCAGGTGCATATGCCGGTTTGGAATACAGCAGCGGATGGTGTACATATTATGCTACAGATTTCAACACTTCATGGTACACTCTGCAATTATATGTCCCGACACGTGACTTCTCCGACTATGTAGCCTCCTGCGGTGCGACATACGATATTGTTCTGAACAAGAACGGCGGTACGACCAACGGTTCGGCGACAGTAACAGAGAACTATGCGGCATTAAACAGCGGCTTCACCGAGCCGGTATGGGCCGGTCACATGGTTGACTATTATATGGTAGCAGCCGCCTCCGGTTCGACCAAGATAGCCGAGGCGGACGGAACATTCGCCAAGAGTGTAACAGTGAGCGGCACGCCTTGGACCGATGCCAACGGCAAGTGGGTAAAAGGTTCGGGTGCGACATTCTATGCCAAATGGGAAGCAAGGCAGTGTGTAATTACATTGAACCATGCGGGTGCCGACACCGGTCATGAGGGTACAGCGAATGTTACCGCCACTTACGGTGCGAACACGAACCTGACCACTTCCATCACCAAACCTGAAAAGACCGGCTATACATTCGGAGGTTATTATACTGAGGAGAACGGCGCGGGCACCCAACTGATTGACGCCAACGGTGCATGGTTAGACAGCAAGACGGGCTACACCAACGGCATCAAGCAATGGCAGTTGGATGCAGCAACATTAGTATTATACGCCAAATGGACCATCGAGACCTACACTGTGACATGGTATGTCAACGGCGTGGCTGTTGCCACAGAGACATCAGTGCCTTACGGCAGGTTGTATTCCAACCTGAGCAACGAGCCTGACGTGGCTAACAACGCACTGTCGTCCTGCGGAAGCAACAAGTTCATCGGCTGGGTGACAGCCGACGGACAATATACTGCCAACGGCGGAACCAAGACGGAACAATACGACCCGTACGCCGTGACAGGCTCCACCACCATCGCGCCTGACAGAAAGGACTTCTACGCCATGTTCGCGACAGAGAGCGGGAGTGCGTTTACATTAGACGGGGCGAATGGCTCGGCACAATCGTGCAAGATATATTGCACTATCAGCGGAGTGAATTATTATGCAACAGGTACTGCGAATGCAAGCGGATATTCAGGAACAACTGATCCAACAGAAGCAAATACATTTACATTTACAAAAGTAAGCGATGGTATTTATACTATAAAACATGGAACTAAGTATGTAGTGCAATATTCAGCGGGTTCAACAAAATTAGACGAAAAAGGCGCCTCTTTCAACTGGCAGATATCAACTCCAGGTTCAAATGGTACTTGGAGAGTTAAATGTAAGACTAATGATGAAGCTAGAGCAATTATAGGTTTTAAAAATAGGGGCAGTGATAGTTTCGGCGATTTTAAAACTTATGCTACAAGCAATACAGTAGGTGGCAATTCAGATATGTATTATGACGTAGAACTTGGTAGCAGCACGCTGACCGACTACCGTACAGGCTGCTGCTCGGAGAAGATAACGCTGACTGTAACTGGCGCGACCAACGGTACTGTTGCTATGACATTCAACAACGCTTCCGTCTCATCTGGAGCGAATGTCAGCACCTGCGCTACAAGCACATTGGTTGTCAAAGTGACCGCCAACGCTGGCTACACCCTGACCAACATGTCAATCAGCGGCGTGACAGGCATAACAATCGACCCGTCGCCGCTGACCACCGGTCTGCCCACGACAGCCGAGAAGACCTACACGGTGAGCATCCCAGCTCTGAAGACAGGCACACTGACCATCACTCCGACCTTCACACAGACATACTCTGTAACCTACGACCTTGGCGGAGGCGAGACGGCGGGAAGCACAGCCACGGCGCGCTACACGTCAGGCACATCGGTAACCCTTGCGACACCCGACCCGACCAGGACCGGCTACAACTTCACGGGCTGGACCATCAACAAGGCGGGCGGCGGAACGGTAACACCGAGCGCGGGCGCGTTCACCATGCCGTCAACCAACGTGACCGTAGTGGCTGGCTGGTCAGCCAAACCGCTCACAAGTCTGACCGTTGATCCAACAACAGCAACGGTGTATGTAGGGCAGTATGTTCAGATACCGATAACTTACGACCCTGCAGACATCCTGACCAAAGGCTATACTCTTGTTTCCACTCCAGCGTACTGCATAACGACCGGTTCGACCAACACAACGCTGAAGATCACCGGCGGACGCGGCGGTGTGACGATAACCGAAGACAAGGTTGAGACGGTGAGCATCAAGGCTGACGCTGACAACACCAAGACTGCGAGCGTGACCGTGACAGTCAAACCGCTGCCTGTCGATCACTTCCGCGACCTCATCCACGGCGAGACGTTCGCCGACCAGACCGCGTCGATAGTGGCGAACGCCCTGAGCGCCAACTATTCCGCGCCAGGACACGAGGATGTCGACGAGCCTGTCAGCGGCAACACCTGCGAGAAAGAGCACCTGCATCTTGTTGGCTGGATTGAGAGCGAGTGGGCAAACGCTCACCTGACAGCCACGATGTCGGAAATCAAAGCTGCGAAAGACGCCGACAACAAACCGCTGTTCCATGCCGTCTACAGCGCGATGACAGCAAGCAACAAGACCTATTATGCTGTCTGGGGACACGAAGTAACACCATAAGATGTTCGGATGAACATGAAGTTTAAAGTTTAAAGTTTAAAGAGTTAAAGATTATGAAAACGAACTTCTTAGTAATAAATACGATTATGAAACATATTCAAAAATATATCTGCTTGTTCCTTGCGGTAATAGGATTAAGCATAAGTCAAATCTCTTGGGCGACGACCGAGACACTTGACTTCTCGTCAAGCTGCTGGGGAATGGGTACTAATCAGTATTCTTCGGGCTCATTCTTTGCCTATGGTTATAATGTGGATTGTGAAAACATCAAGTACAATACTTATGTTAATTGTGCAATACTTAACTATTATTACCGTAATGCTGTAAATCCCGGTAGTAATAGAGATTGGGGTTCTATAACATTGCCTTCAGGTTTAGGTGTTGTAACATCAATAAAAGTTTATACTATTAATGTTTCATCAGACAATACACGCTATATAGCACTATATGTAAACGGAGTGAAGCAAGGCGACAACAAGAGCGTCATTCCCGATGCATCGCATTATTCCACGCCTGCACAATGGACCGGTCTGTCAATCGCGGCGGGAAGCACAATAATGCTGAAGAATGCCACAACAAATGATGAGTTTCATGTTGGTAGCATAGTGATAGAACATAGTGGTTCAAAGATAGGTGTTGCAGCCCCTACTGACGGAAAGGTAAGCGTGAGTGCGATTGTCAGTCCCGCCGGAGCCGGAACGGTAAGCATTGAACCTGAACGTCTGTATTATGAAGATATGTATGCAGGAGTGAAAGCCATACCTGCGTCAGGCTATGAGTTCAGTTACTGGACTGCTTATAAGTATGCAAACTGTTCAGCCGAGACACAAGATAATAGTGTTCTGGAAGATGGAGATATATATTCTTCATATACTATAGTAACTATACCCTACGACCATTGGGACGCTGAGTTGAGCAAGACGGTAGGTAAGAATGTCCGTTTGATTGCTACTTTCGAGGAAGTGTCCACTTACACAGTCACCTACAGTCAGTCAAAGGCTTTATGTGCACAGAACGGCAGTGGCTCATGGCCAGCCAATGTCACCGGTATCAATAGCGGGACGGTTCAGGCTCTGCCTACAGACATAGAACTTGGCGGTGTGGACGGATACACCTTTGCCGGCTGGACAACCAACGGCTTGTATGCCAACAGCACCACAGCACCTTCACCGCTCCATACAACAAGTGTGACCGTAACGGATAATATGACGCTTTATCCGGTGTTCAGCAGCGGCGGTACGACAGGTTCGGCGGTAAGTTTCGACCGCAAACAAAGCACCGCCATGGCAGCAGGTTATTATCTGTTTGCCATAGGGCAGTCGGGAAACCAGCCCTGTATTAGTCCGAATCTTAATACAACCACGTACAAGCTCGACCCGATAACGGCATCCGTTACAGCTGCTTCGGCATCCGTCACCGACCGCCAAGCAATGTGGCAGGTGGAGGCAAGCGGCACCTACTGGACAATAAAGAATGTATATACAAACCAGTATATCGCCTTGCGCCGTTCGGGTGGTGATATAGTCAACAACAAGATTGACATGGTCAGCAGTGTTACCAATGATGCCAAATGGAGCGTGCTAATCAAAGGCGAACACTATTATGTTCAGAGTGCGGCGGACGCGAACTATTATCTGACCTACAGGTCAAGCACATGGTACGCTCACAACTTTTCAGGAGGAAATGACAACACTATCAACAACTATAGTGGCAGCATATATCTATACAAAGCATCAACCACTCCTGCAGCCGCGACAACGACTTATACAATAACTCCGACTTGTAATACCAAAACCCTTACCTATAATGCCAATACAGCCGCAACCGGTACTGTACCCGCATCTCCTACAGAATACACCACAGGAACTGTTGTTACAGTGAAAGGCAACTCAGGCGACTTGGTAAAACCCGGTTATGACTTCAACGGGTGGAAAACCGATGCAAGCAGCGGTACAGCCTACGCAGCGGGAAGCACCATCACGATGAGTGCCGACTACACGCTGTACGCCCAATGGCTCGCTCACACCATCGACCTGACCCTTGACGCCAACACTGCGGCGGGCGGTCTGACCGACGGCTCGGCTACGGTCAAATACGACAACATCGCATTGGAGTCCGGGACAGTGCATGTGTCAGGTGAGACAGGCAAGACCCTGCTCGGCTATTTCGCGACAGCCGACGGTAACCCGAAGGTGCTGAACGCTGACGGCACATTTGCCGCCCCATCGGTAACGGGATACATCACAAGCAGCAAATGGAGCCGCGATGAAACGCCCACTACGCTCTATGCCCACTGGCGCAGCAACACATACACCGTGGTATTCAACGTCAATACCACCGACCCGTCCGTCACAGGAACGATGGCAAACCAAACCTTTACCTACGGTGTGGCGCAGAACCTGAGAACGAATGCATTCAAATGGACAGGGCACAACTTTGAGGGCTGGGCTACAAGTCCGAGCGGCGATGTAGTATATGGCAACAAGGCGAACGTCAACAACCTGACCACTACAGACGGCGGAACGGTTAACCTCTATGCAATATGGACTGACAAGACTTACAACGATTATAAGTTCACCTGCGTTGATATTGCACTTACTACCGAAGATACTGACCCGGTGCTTGTAACATCACGCAACGGAGTGAATATCATGGCGAAAAAGAAACTCATCCTTACCGTTGATGGTACGACAGGTGTCATTGACCTCACAAGCGAAGGCAATGTGCTGAAATTCTACAAGAAAACCACTTCAGCACCGATACGCTATGTCGAACTGACCGGTGCCAACCGTCTTAATGCACCGGTTACCGACCAAGAGATTTATGTATCTTATGCTCCGACCACAGCCGGAACAGGTGCAAGCGTCTATCCGCGTATTACCGTAACACAAGGGGCAAACATTCGTAATTACGATGGTAAAGTTATAGCACGTAACCTGCCTGATGCAGTGGCTATAGTAGCCAAAGTGGGCAGCACATGGTATGCTCTGCCTGCCAATATGACCACGGCTGCTAATCCGGCTCCGGTGCCTGTAACCGTTGCTCTTGAAGGCGGCGTTCTGAAAGCCACAGGTCCGTCAACGGTAAGTTACAAACTATGGCCTGTAGCCACAACCAATAGTACGCAAGACCGCTTCGGTACAGCCACAGGCTATACGCCGGCAGCCCTCTATGCCGACCGTCTGCGCTTTGCCGGAAATAGCAATAAAGCACTGTGGATGAATAATAGTAGCAGTGCCAATACTATCAACAACGATGGTGCAATAACAGCTGTAGGAACCCATTTCGCTACCGATGCAGCCTACGAGTGGGAAGTAACTACAACAGAAACCGACGGACAGTTTGTATATAATCTTAAAGCAAATAATGGTTCTAACACCAACTATTTGCGTATGAAAGAAGCCGACTTCAAATGGGGTACATACGCAAGTGGTAACACCAACGAACTCTATATTCTTCCTCTCATAGAGAAGACACCTGTGGTAATGAACGTTATCGAGTGGTGTACCGACTCAATGGTAATCAGTTATCCTAACGGAGCCAATGCAACAGCCATCACTGCTACTATAGGCGAAGGCACGCCTACGACAGTAACCAAAGTTAGTCTTGGCGGTGATATATTCAAACTCAAAGGTGTTGGCGACCTGCAAAGCAATCCTGCCAAGATGCTGACACTCGATATTACCGAAAGCGGCTCACCGAAACAGATGATATTCACCATACCTCTTATCGTTGACGATGCCAAAACAGAGGCTGTGCTGCGAGGTTCAGTACCCGGAGCAAATGCAACTGAACGCAACAGGCTTGCTGCAACCGTTGATGTCGTAATTCGCAACGGCGGTTCAATGACCACCGGTACAGTTTCAGGCAGTTTCAAAGACCTCTATATCTATCCGGGCGGCAAGGCTGACATATCACGTAATTTTGCAGTTAAAAACATATATATGCGAGGCGGATTTAGTTGGTCGGACAATAAAGCCACGTTCCTCCTGCCGCAAATGAAGGTAACTGATGGAGTGTCAATCACCGGTATAGGTTCAGCAGGTAATGGCGTTTACTACGACTTATATGCTGACTTCGCAATGTTCTATAATATCGCCCTGCCTAAGACTGTAACGCTTTCGCAGGTGACCAACGAAGAAAACGGCGATGTATTCTCCGCTCGTGTTAAATGGTATGACGGTTCTAAACGTTCAGGTGCTAACCCGATGGCTAATTGCTGGGTGGCTCTGACAAGCGGAAGCGACCCGCTCGAACGTGGTAAAGGTTATGAAATCGCAGTCAAACCGCGTACCGATGGAGCAACCAACGGACGTACAATTGGTATTCTGCGCTTCCCGCTCCTGAAAGCCACAGCATGGTCGAATGAAGGTGATTGCACACCTGCCGTTACGGCACATGGTATGACAGACGGAGCGTTGAACGACGGTGTAACAGCCAATAATGCCGGTTGGAATCTGATGGGTAACCCGTTCTTCTCATCGTTCACTGCCACAGGCGAAGGCTTGGTTATTGACAGTCTGACACCGCATAAAGTTGACGACAAATGGAATGGTACCTACGATTGGTTGCCTGCTCAAAAAGTTAAGTATTATACCATACCTAATAAGACCAACTACGATTTTACCGATGCACGTGCCGCAACCTATAAACTCGAAGCCTTCTGGCCGTTCTTCATACAAGCAGCGTCAGACGGTATGCTCACCTTCTCGGCATCAAGGCGTGTATTGCGTACACCGGCTTTGGCTCAACAGCATAATGTGCGTGAGATAAATCTCGACTTCATGCTTGAAAATGCGCAGGGCGTAAGCGACATCGCAGGTCTGAATATCAGCGACGACTACCTCACAGAGTTCGATATGGACGATAAAGTGAAGACTATCGAAAATGGTATCGACTTTATGAAAGTCTATACTATCATGGGAGGATATAAGATAGCCTTCAACTCAATGCCTGAGATACGTGCCGCTCAAAGCATACCTGTAGGTTATATAGCACCTAAAGCAGGTGATTATATATTCACCCTGCCGTCGTACACCGACTTTACAGATATTGAGGCAATCTTGCTCACCGACTACCAAGAAGGTATCACTACTGACCTCATCTTCTCCGACTATGAGTTCTCTACCGCTAAAGGACAATTCGACGAGCGTTTCGTTCTCAATATCATACTACGCTCACCGCAAGTAGCAACCGATATCGATGATGTTCAAAGTAGCGGCTTACCTGACGTTCGAGTTATGGGTAGCAATGGTCAAATCATTATTGGCGGTCTGCCACAAGGAGCCGATGTCTATATCTATGATATGACCGGCAAGATGATTACGCACCAAGCATCTGCCGGACCACGATTAGGAATTGCCGTTCCGCATGGAGTGTATAACGTGCGTATCTTGAGCAACGATGGTAATCTAACAATTAAAACTATAGTTAAAGACTGATTAGACGTACATTTTGATAAATCTTAATGTCAACATCAAATCAACTTAAAACAAATAATCATGCGACACAACATAATAGCAATATTTGTATTTATAGGTTTTATAGCCACAGTATTCACTTTGGGTTACGTCACATCGCGCGACACGATGCCAATGTATATCGGGCACACACCTGAAATCAACACCTCAGGTAGTCGTTCGGTCGATCGTTTTAGCGGTGCAGATAATAATCTTGCTGTGCAGCAACACCCTACTACAATAGGGCGTTCTGCCGGCAATGGTTATGTCGGCAATAGCGGCTCAACACCGGCGACTATGTCTAATGGCGGATATTCAGCCGGTGGTCTGACTACCACATCATCGCAAATGCTTCATTCGACCGGTGGCGGTGGTTCAGTCGGTGGAGTAGGAGGGGGCGGTTCGCGCGGCAATAGCGTAACGGCAAGTCCGTCAGGAGGTTCATTGAGTACCATACCCTCGTTGGCACTCAATAGAAATAGACGTGAACAGACTAATGAGTTGCAGCAATCTGAATTTCAATCGCTTGCGCTCTATGATGTGGGCAATCCGCGTTTAGGTGATTGGGGAGGCGACGACCCCGAACCAGGCGATCAGCCCGGACCGTATGAAAACCCTGTGGGTGATGTGCCGATAGCGTTATTTGTGATAATGATTGGAGCCTATATTGCCCTTAAAACATTCAGACTTAAACACAATTAACAAACAGCGGAGAACGCAAAATGTTCTCCGCTGTTTTGTCTATCATTGTTTTCTTTAGGTCATAAATGTCATATATGATTCATAAATTGTTGATCATCGCGATTCTAAAATAATAGCTTAATAATGGGACATAAAAATCTGACATAGAGCAAAATATCTATGTCAGAAGCAAAATCAAATATGTAAATTTTCTAAAGTCTTTTGAGCAGATTCTTTGCCAATGTTTTCAAGTCCATTCGAGCCGCCCAGAAATCAACAATCTCAATAGTGTCGCCATTGACAAAATAAATCATCTTGTTGAGCTTACCTATTACTAATAGTCTGAATTCAAATTTACTACCACTTAATATCGGTTCTGGCTGCCCTCTTCTTGGTTGAGCTAACAAACTATCTGCTTCTGATTGCACTTCTTCAAGGAAACGAATACTTATATCCACACCAAACTGCTGTTCAATATAGTTGGCTGTTTCATTGATACGAATTACGGCAGATTCATCCCAAACGATTCTCATACAACCGCTTTTTTGAGTTGACTAATACGTTCGTTGAAAATCTCCTTTGCTTGTTCGTGCGTATAGCAATGACCCTCTTCAATACGCTCGTGAGCTTGCTCAACACTATTGATAAGATACTGCGCTACTACTTCGCGTTCAGCCGAAGTCAAACCATATTCGTCAAACTGCTCATTGGAAATGTTTGCTTGAAGAGTTTTAACCAATAGAATTTGTTCGTTGAGTGGCAACATAGAAGCCAAGTCAAGAACGGTGGAGTATGATTGAGCTTGTAACATTGTGTAAAAGATGATAGACTTACGCTTGCAAAGTTACATTTATTTTTTGTAAAAACAAAATCTTTTGTAAAAAAACAATTAAGGGTTCCATTCTTGTGGGATAACAATTAAGAACAATGAAAATTTATGGACGATTTATGATAGGATATTTCTCCCACGTATTGAACGGATTTATACGGATTTTATTATTGTTTTCTATTGTTCTTATTGTCTTCTATTGTTCCTTATTGTCTTCCATTGTTTCATATTGTTTTCAATTTTTTCATTTTTGTCTTATTGTTTTTGGGCATGTCGTTTAATTGTTGTAACTTTGCAGACGAAAGATTTTTTAACAAAATATAAATCATGAAAAAACTTTATTCACTAATCATGGTGTTGCTCTTTTGCAGCATCAACATGTTTGCGCAGAGTATTCAGACTGCGACATTCACTAAAGTAACGTCAACAAGTGATTTGTCTGACGGCGATATCATTGTTTTTGCCTACGAACCTGCAGGTGCTGTATGCGCTCCGCTGAACAATACTTATCTGCCGGCTCTGACCGACAACGTTAAGTTTAGCGCCAACACGGTAGAAGTGCCAAACGGTGCTCAAACATTCACAATCAGCAAATATGGCGGCAACTGGCAATTCACCGAAACCAATACCGGCAACCGCATACTGCTTGACGTAAGCGGCAAAGGAGCGTTCTGCTATGGCGAACCTGACGACGAACATCTCGCAGGCTGGAGCATCAGTTTTGAAGAAGGCGATGCACGCGTAGGCAGAGGCAGCGACGGCACATTCCCTGTTCTGTTCAACTCTGACCGCTTCAAACCATATAAGTCGGAAGGAGCAGGCGTACTACCAAGCCTGTATAAGAAAACCGGTGAAGCCCACCAAGCCGAGAGCAAAATCGTTTTAGCCAAAGACATCAACTTAGGTACTGTTGAAACAGGTGAAACGGCTGAAATAGAAGTAGAATATACCGCAGAATACCTGACTGACGAAATAGTATGGTCGGTAGGTGGAACAGACGCTAAGTATTTCACCGTCAAAGCCGAAGGCGACAACCAAAGCGGTAGCATCAAAGTTGCATATAATGGTACAGCCACTAAGACAGGTACACTGGACGCTAAGGTAGAATATCTGAGTGCCAACGCAGCAAACGACCTCTTTGAAGGCTCATTCCCAATCAGCATCAATCTTGTTGCCAACACAGTGAAACTGACCTCATTGGCTTTCGACGAATCCGACAAGTCAGTCTATCTCGGCGAGACACTCGACTTAGGCAAACAGGTTATATTCAACCCTGCTGACGCAGCCGACAAGTCATTGGTATGGACATCCAGCAATCAGTATCGCGCTACGGTTGACGAAAATGGTGTTGTAACACCTCTTATCTCAGGCGATGTAACTATTACTGCCACATCAGTTCGTGTTCCTGACGTTTCTGCATCATGCGTGGTAACCATCAAAGTTCCTGCTGCTACAAGCGTAGAACTTGACCAACCGGCTCTGACACTCAATATCGGAGGCAAAGCAACATTAACAGCTTCCGTATTACCAGCCCAAGCAGCGCAAGACGTAACATGGTCAAGCAGCAACACCGAAGTGGCTACCGTATCAAGCAAAGGCGTTGTAACCGCCAAAGCACTCGGCGATGCTATCATCACTGCCACTGTTAAGTCCAATACCGAATTGACAGCCACATGTATGCTAAGCGTTGTAGCCACAACAGTTGAGAGTATCACATTTGCCGAACCGGTTATGACCGTAACCGAAGGCGGTGCAGGACAACTCAACCCGATTATCACACCGGCTTCGGCTGCTGAAGACAATGAGATAATTTACAAATCTTCTAATGAAGCTATCGCAACTGTTGATGCCAACGGTTTAGTTAAAGGCGTTGCAGAAGGTCAGACAACCATTACTGTTTCTATTGCAGGCAAGTCGGCTACCATCACCGTTAATGTCATTGCTCCGCAGATGTTCGCCAAAGTTCAAGACCCTGCCGAGCTGAAAGACAAAGATACTATCATATTGGCTGTTACCGGTGTATATGGCGACACACAATACACCGTTGTAGCCGGTCCGCGCAACAATAAAGTACTTACTCCGCTGAAAGAGAACGTAATCGTCAACGACAGTTACGCCTACGCCGACGATGCACTTCGTCTTGTACTCGGTGCTACAACAGGCGGCTTCACTCTCACACCGGTAGGAGCATCAAAAGCACTTGCAGAATCAGGAGGTAACGACTTCGTTGAAGCTAACACCAAGAACAATAAAGTATGGGAATTCCTTTCAGACGACGGCAAAGGTGTCTATGTTCATAATGTAGGCAACACCAACGCTTATATCAAATATAATCCTACACCTAATGTTGATGCCATACGTCCGTATAAAATTAATACCGTAGGTGCAGAGTTGATGTACGTATATGTTCGTCCGTTTGTTGACAAACCTGTCGAGATCGTTCATCCAACAGCCGTTACACTGTCAAAGGAAACGCTTGAACTCAAACCTGGCGATACGCACCAACTCACAGCAACAGTTACACCTTCAAATGCTGACAATAAGTCAGTTACATGGACTTCGTCCGACGAGAATGTAGTCGTTGTAAGTCCTCAAGGTATAGTTCGCGCTATCGATGGCGGCGAAGCAGTTATCACCGTTACAACCGTTGACGGCGGCCTGACAGCCGAATGTGCGGTAAAGGTTATAGGCAGCATGCCTTCAGGCGACAAAGGTACAGAAGAGAATCCTTACACCGTTGCAGACGTAATCCTGCTCAACAACAGCGTAGCCGAGTCGGCATGGGTAATGGGTTATATCTGGGGTTCACCGAAGAGCGGTAAAGCATTAGGCGACAACACCGATACATCGCTTGCGTTAGGCGACGAAAAAGATTATGTCGAAGGTGCAAGTTTCGTACCGGTCGAACTGCCTAAAGGTGAGATACGCACGGCATTAGGTCTTGCTACCACTCCGGAGAATATAGGCAGAAAAATCAAAGTCTATGGTTCGTTGAAAGCCTATTTCAGCGTTCCGGGCGTTAAGAGCACAAGCAAATATGTATTGCTTGACGTCATTGATGGAGTAGAGCACGTTGATGCTAACCAAAATGTATTCACTCTCATTGACGGACGCATAGAGTTCTTGACTAATGATTATGCCGATGCAATTATCTATAATATGCAAGGTCAGGTGGTTGCACGTGGAGCAAAGACGGTTGTATGCCAACAAGGTCTGTATATCATTCGTCTGAACGACCAAGCCTATAAGGTCTTAGTTCCGTAATTTAGTTGAAAGACTATTAGTCGAAAGACTGATTACATTTTCCTATCATTGTAGGGGCGTTGCTTGTCAACGTCCTTTTTTTAGTAGAAAGACTGTTAGTAGAAAGACTATTAGTCGAAAGTCGAAAGACGGATTACATTTTCGTACCATTGTAGGGGCGTTGCTTGTCAACGTCCCTTTTTTAGTAAAAAGTAAGTTAGTCGAAAGACAAGTAACTTTTTTTGGTTGCATATCGCGTTAGCGATTTAATGTTAATAGAAAAAAGACTGATTACACCCCCTCTGTTAATTTTTTTGAATGATTTATGGTCGATTTTAACATTTTGGCATAATATTTGTTAAAAGTTTTAATATAAATCTTGTCGCTGTAGATAATGAAATTTCGTAAAATCATATTGCTTATTGCCCTTATGTTTCTTACCGTAACGGGCTTATTCTTGACGCAATATAGCATTATCAACTATCTGAACAAACTGTCAACCGAGAAATTCGAAGAATCGGCTGAAAAGGCTATCAGACGTACTGTTCGCTTTTTGGAGGAAAAAGAAACTCTGTTTTATGCCTCAGAGATTGTCGCTCAACAGAATCCTGATGTCAAGGACGAATTAGACTCATTGCGCGACCGGACGCATTTTGTATCGCAGCAGGACCGTGTAGATTATGGTCATGGCGATAGCAGTGCTGACCGTGAGATTGAGATAATTCGTGAAAAGGCTCTTGAATCACAAGAAAAACTACAGGATATAGTGACGCAAACTATTTATAGTTGGAAAAATGATGCCAAAAATGCCGACTTAACTAAACGCCTCGATTTCGATGAAATGAATTTAGTCCTCCAAACGCACATGGAAATATGCGGAATTGACGAACCTTACGAGTTTTTCATTTACGACCAAGTTGGGCGGCTTATATATTATACACCTCTTGTTCAGAGCGAGCGGCGACTTCGCAAACCCTCTTTTGTGTTTGAAGTGCCGCTATTTCCTGCCGATTTAAATGCCGGAAATGCTTGTATTAAAGTGGTTTTTCCGACTATGAAGCCAAGTATGAGAGACGGAATGAAATATTTTGTGCCATCCCTTATACTCGTTTTGTTTGTTATGATAATCTTCGTCTATACCACTGTTACAATAAGTCGCCAGCGAACTATTGGGCAAATGAAAGTCGATTTTATCAACAATATGACCCATGAATTTAAGACGCCGCTTGCCTCCATATCATTAGCAGCGCAAATGCTGCAAGACACCAACGTGAGCAATTCCCCTGCCCGCATAATGTCGTTGTCGAAGATTATAAACGATGAGAGCCGCCGCCTACAATTACTAATTGAAAAAATATTGCAAGTTTCGGTATATGACAAGCAATCAATGAAAATCAATCTAACCGATTTGAGTGTTAACCAGCAGATAGAGGATGTGTGCAGAAGTTTTGAAATCAATATATCTCATGTGGGTGGACAACTGAAATGTGAATTGCAAGCCCAACATGATATTGCACTACTTGACAAATTGCACTTCTCTAATATCATCTATAACCTACTTGACAATGCAATTAAGTATCGTTCAGCCGACCGACCACTTATAGTCTATGTGCGCACAAGTTGCAATCAAGAGGGATTCATACAAATTACTATCGAAGACAATGGTATAGGTATTTCTAAATCAGACCTAAAACATATCTTCGACCAATTCTTCCGTGTCCATACCGGCGACCTGCATGACGTAAAAGGTTATGGCATAGGATTAGCATACGTCAAACTGATGGTGGAAGCCCATCATGGAACTATCAATGTTGTTTCAACACCCGATGTCGGAACAACATTCACTATCGAACTACCAACATTATAGTTAACTATTTTATTTAATTTATACTGCAATGATACAAGAAAAGTTAAGAATCTTATTGTGCGAGGATGATGAAAATTTTGGTGTTTTACTGCAAGAGTATCTTAATACCAAAGGTTTTGATTGCGACCTCCAACCTGATGGCGACAGCGGCTATCGCGCCTTTGTACGCAACACCTACGATGTCTGTCTCTTAGATATTATGATGCCACGTAAAGACGGTTTCCAATTGGCTGAAGAAATTCGCGAACTCAATTCCGAGGTTCCTATTATTTTCTTAACTGCCAAACAACAGAAAGACGATGTCATTCGAGGTTTCAAACTCGGAGCCGACGACTATCTGACCAAACCGTTCTCTATGGAAGAATTAATCTATCGTATAGAAAGTATTATGAGGCGTATCCGTGGCGGTAAGAGAAAAGTTACTAATCTCTATAAGATTGGCGATTTTATTCTCGACACGCAAAAGCAATTGCTTATTCACGGCAATACGGAAACCAAACTGACTACCAAAGAGAACGAATTGCTCGGACTGCTTGCGCAGAACGCCAATCATATCCTTGAACGTCAGTATGCTCTTAAGTCTATTTGGGTGGACGACAACTATTTCAATGCGCGTTCAATGGATGTGTATATCACCAAATTGCGCAAACTCCTGCAAGACGACCCCAATGTGGCTATCATCAATGTGCATGGCAAAGGCTACAAACTCATTATACCTAATGTCGATGCCGAATAAGTTTAACTAATTATTAAATTACATAATTATGATTTTAGACAAACTTGAAAATGGGCATAAATATGACTCATTAAATCCATTGTTTAAGGCAGCATTTGATTTCTTACTTTCAAATGATTTGCTTGCTCTTGAAGCCGGTAAAGTTGAACTACAAGGCAAAAACCTCGTAGTTAATGTCAACAACTTCAAAGGCAAGGCTGAAGAAGACTGCCGAATGGAAAGTCATAATAATTTTATTGATATTCAGTTGCCGGTCAACAGTGATGAGTTTATGGGCTGGAAAGCGCGTACAGAACTCAAAAAAGTTACTACACCATACAATCCTGACAAAGATGTAGAGTTTTATGCCGATCCGGCAAGTACACTTTTTGTTGTGCCGGCAGGGCATTTTGCCATCTTTTTCCCTGAAGACGGACACCAACCGGGCATCGCTCCGGGCAAGGAGTATAGGAAACTTATTGTTAAAGTCAGAGTGTAAATTCAAGATGTTGATATCCCGATATATCGAAATCTCGAAATCTCGAAAAAATAACAATTAAAATCAATATATCATGTTGTCATTAGTAAAATCAGACCCATGGCTTGAACCATACGCCAAGGCTATTGAGGGTCGTTATGACTATGCTTTAAGCACTGAACACGCATTGACCGGTGGCGGCAAACTTGTTGATTTTGCCAACGGTTACCAATTCTTTGGTTTGCACCGAATGGCTGACAAAAAGTGGGTATTTCGTGAGTGGGCACCTAATGCTACCGCTATCTATATCAAGGGTGATTTCAATGGATGGAAGAAATCAGAAGAGTATCGCCTCCAGCCAATCGGAAATGGTAATTGGGAAGGTATATTCCCTGCCAATGCGATGAAACATGGCGACTTGTATAAACTCCTTGTAGAATGGCAAGGCGGTTATGGCGAACGTGTGCCTTCGTATGCCGACCGTGTTGTGCAAGATGATGCGACTAAGATATTTTCTGCTCAAGTGTGGTGTCCTGAAAAACCGTATAAACGCAAAATCAAGAAGTTCAAACCCAATACCGAACCGCTGTTGATTTACGAATGTCATATTGGAATGTCATCGTCGGAAGAAAAAGTATCTACCTACGAGGAGTTCCGTCAAAACGTCTTACCCCGAATACATGCCGATGGATATAATTGCATTCAGATAATGGCTATTCAGGAGCACCCCTATTATGGCTCATTTGGCTATCATGTATCAAGTTTCTTTGCCCCCTCAAGTCGTTTCGGAACACCTGACGAACTAAAGCATCTTATCGACGATGCCCATCAACGTGGTATTGCTGTCATAATGGACTTGGTTCACTCTCATGCCGTAAAAAATGAATTAGAGGGATTGGGTAACTTTGATGGCACGCCTTATCAATATTTTCACGATGGTGCTCGACGCGAACATCCGGCATGGGACTCGCTATTGTTCAACTACGGCAAGCATGAAGTGATGCACTTCTTGTTGAGCAATTGTAAGTATTGGCTTGATGTATTTGGTTTTGACGGTTTCCGTTTTGATGGCGTTACTTCCATGATTTATCGTTCGCACGGATTAGGCGAAGATTTCAATGGCTACGATGCCTACTATAATCTCAACCAAGATGGCGATGCTATATGTTATCTCACTCTTGCAAACAAAGTCATTCATCAGTTCAATCCAAAGGCAATTACTATTGCTGAAGAAATGAGCGGAATGCCAGGTTTGGCTTATCCTATTGAGGGTGGCGGCATGGGCTTCGACTATCGTCTTGCAATGGGTATTCCTGACTATTGGATTAAGATGATTAAGGAAGTAAAAGACGAAGATTGGAAAGCCGGCAATATATTGTGGGAACTGACTAATCGTCGGGCCGATGAGAAGACCATATCATACGCTGAGAGTCACGACCAAGCCCTTGTAGGTGATAAGACTATTATATTCCGACTTATTGATGCTGAAATGTATTGGCACATGACTCATGGCGACAGTACTTATATGGTTGATCGTGGCATTGCTCTGCATAAGATGATACGACTAATCACTGCATCAACCATCAATGGCGGATACCTCAATTTTATGGGTAATGAGTTCGGACACCCCGAATGGATTGACTTCCCGCGTGAAGGCAACGGCTGGTCATGCAAGTATGCACGCCGTCAGTGGGAACTCGTTGATAATCCTAATCTCTACTATCATGAGTTGGGCAAATTTGATCAAGCCATGATACACCTCATTGGAGGCATCAATGGATTTGAACGCTTACCACTCGAATGTTTATGGGTTAAGGATGACGACCAAGTTGTTGCTTATAGTCGTGGTAATCTGATTTTTGTCTTCAACTGGAACGGACAGCAATCATTCCCTGATTATGGCTTCCTTGCGCCGGAAGGTAAATATAAGGTCTTACTCAATACCGACAACCCTGAGTTCGCTGGTTTTGGAATAGCCGACGATAGTGTTGAACACTTTACGCAGCGCGACCCATTGTATGACAAAGATCATAAAGGATGGCTTAAATTATACTTGCCGGCAAGAAGTGCTGTCGTACTACAAAAAGTTGATTAAATATATAGAAAATCATGATTAAAAAATACGTATTACTAATTTTACTTTTCATTATTGCCACTACTGCTGCTTTTGCAGAAAAAGATGCCAATCGTGTGCGCCAGCAGAAAGCAAGAGTCTTTGGTTTGACTATCAGTTATCTGCAAACTTCCATGTATGAGTCTGCACCATTGCTGTCGCCTACTACTATTAGTCATGATGAATATAATCGCTTTCATGGTATTCAAGGCGGAATAGTGCTAAATCCCGAATTTGGAGCAGGTGTAGGAATACTTACAGGTGTACAATATGTCTTTATTCCAACTTATTCACGTATTGGTAAACCGAAAGAATATCTCAAGACGGTAGTGTCGCAACATGATTTGGCTGTACCATTCAGAATACAATATCGCTATGCTTTTACGCCGGGATTTTCGATTTTTGCATATACCGGACCGCTTTTCAGTGTGGGACTTATGTGGAAAGAAAAATCAACATTAGTTGATAGTGTCGAGAGCGAAACAACGGTGCATGACTTCTACAATCGTGAAGATAATTATGAATATAATCGTTTTCATGCTTTTTGGGGAATCGGTGCAGGTATGATTTTCAGCCGACATATCAGGGCAGAGGTTTTTGCCGATTGGGGTATCAACAACATAACACCTTATTCCGGCAAGTTTACGCACTTAAACCGCCCCATTAGTTTCGCCTTTTCATATATGTTTTAGTTCTTAACATGAGTATTGTATGAAAAAAATAGTATTCTTCTTTATTTTAGCACTTCTGCCAGTTGCGCTTTTTGCATCTTCAACAGAGGTCTTTAGGCATACTCCTAATTGCGGAATCGACCAAGATGCTGCTACTCGCATTTTCAGTACCGACAATTTTACAATCGTACTCAAAAAGGCGTCAAGCAATCAGATGCCTGCCGACACTTTGCCCGATTTGCGTGTGTTCAAATATAATTCATTGACTATTACGGCGAACCAGAATGTAGGGAATATCGATTCTGTCAAAATCAATATAACTCCCACAAAATGTACCGTTGAGTCGCTTACCGACGCTGACATACAAGTGGTCAGTGGTCAAGGTGCAATAGTAACTAAGCCTATTAGCGACACCTGCGCAGCCTTTATTGCCGCAGGCTCGCTAACTTCATTTACTATTGTTATGTCAGTAACCCAAGTGAGAATCAATTCTATTGAATTTTATTGGTCTGATAAGGCGAGCAATGTGCCTATCATCAATTCTGTGAGCGAAATAGATTTTGGTTCACTCGTTGTTGGACAAGAAACATCTCAAACAATTCAAGTTGAAGCCTATAACCTCAGTGCCGACATAGTTGTAGAGCCAGCAAAAACAGAAGTTTTCAGTTGGACTTCTGAATTAACTCGCAATGGTGGTTCAATCGAAGTAACTTTCAGTGCCCAGCAAAAAGGTGAATATGCTGAAACAATGGTTATTTCGTCAGGTGCAGTATCTCATTCTATCAGTGTCAAAGGAAAAGCAGTTGATGCTAATTCTGATGCCGATGGCTCAAAAGAAAATCCGTTTAGTGTTGACGACGTTATTGCTCTTGACAATGCTCTGCAAGGTAATTATTGGGTTGAAGGTTATATATGGGGAGTCGTGAAATCCACTAATAAACTGCAAGACACCTTTAAAGACGACAATTCCATTGCCCTTGGTGCAACCAGAGAGTTTGACTCAACGGCTGAAAGATTAGACTTTGTGCCTGTGCAGGTAACTAAAGATTTTCGTGACGCATTAGGTCTAATGAGCAACCCGTCTAATATCTACCGCAAAATCAAAGTCTATGGTTCTTTAGAGCCATATTTTACCATGACCGGTGTGAAAAACATTGCTGCATACGAGTGGTTAGATGGCGATAATGGTCTGGAGCAAGTCGCAGAAATTGAAGGCATACGCTACATAGATGGTTGGATTATCAATGAAAATAATCAGTCTATTCGCGTTATCAATATGCTTGGTCAGACTATTGCTTTAAGCAGTCAGAATATAGATATGCGACCAATGTCTAAAGGCATCTATGTAGTAGTGAATGGAAGTCAAGCAATGAAAATCAATCGTTAGGCGAATTGTGGAATGATATAAAAAATGCTGCTTGAATTTAAAGCAGCATTTTTTGTATTTTTGTATAGATATTATTTTTGATATATCTCTGATGGAGTAACAACATAATCGAGTTGGTGGTCATGACTATCAGTTGGTATGTTGTCAACGATTTGGCGGTCGTATGCAACACCTATCGAAGTGGTATGGTTAAAACGTTTCAAAAAGCGGTCGTAGAACCCTTTGCCTCGACCTAAACGATTGCAATTCTTGTCGAAAGCAACGCCGGGAACAATGATTAAATCCGGTTTGCCACGAAACGAACCGTCTTTAGGTTCAGGAATACCAAATTTGCCGCGATGTAGGTTTTCTTTGCCCGTGTAAGGACGCATTTCAATGCTTGCACGATGGACCACAGGAAGCAAAATCGTTTTGGTATCCATGTATTTGTTCAGAAGCGAGCGGACATCAACCTCATTGTGGATAGGGTAGTATAACATTATGACATCGGCATCTTGAAATTCCTGCATGTTTTCCAATTGTTTGATTATGAGTTCAGATGCCGCCTCTACATCGGATTTACTCATTATACGGCGGCGTTGAGAACATATCTCACGTATGCTTGCCTTTTTCTTTGCAAGCCTGCGACTCGGACGATTATTCCATAAATGGCGAATAAACTCAACTACTTGAAATTCCATTGATCGTGATATTTGATTTTGGCATGCAAAATTACTATTTTTTTTTCATTTATTCAATTATTTAACTGTCAAACTTGGCTATTTGGCAGATTTTTTATAATTTTGTTGCTCATTTAAATCCTGATTATAGATGAAACGATATATTTTTTTCTTCTCACTCGTTATAGTGATTTTTTGGGGCTGCAATCGCTCATCATCGTCTTCCAACAAATTGAGCAGCGACCCGACTATCACGAGCATGCGTTTTGCTAAAAGCGATAGTTTCCCGCATCTGAGCGAAGCCCAATTCACTATTGTCAATAAGTTCAAAGGTGACACCGGACTCATCTATAATATTGATAGTATCACTTATGGCTGCAAGATTAACGCTGTGGTGCCGGTTTTCGGATATAGTGCTACTCCATACGCCTTGCAGTTTCATGTGGCTTCCGACACCGTTGATACCTTCTTCTATTTCAAAACGGGTGATACTATCGACTTTACTCGTCAGCCAATATATCTAAATGTAACTTCGCAAGACCGTTCAACAACTAAAACATATCAAATCAAACCTGTTGTGCATACTGCAGATCCTGACCTCTTTAATTGGCTTCAACTTTCTGACGCAGTAGTACCTTTTGAGGCTAATCGGCAGAACGTTTTACAACTTGAAGATACTTATTATTATTTAGCAACCGATGGTGTGCAAAAAGCGGTATATCAATCAGATGACTTATTGTGGTGGCAAAATGTAGATTGTAGTCTGACTGCAGATATAGATGACTATATTGCTGCCGATGATAAGATTCTATGTATAGAACAAAACAAAGTCTTATATTCGACTGACTGGAAAACATGGAAAATATTTGCTGACGACCTGCCTGCTCAATATGTTTTTGACGTTATCTTGTGTTGGTATGATGACTTGTTGCTTACTTTGGTGTATGATAGTTCCAATCAGCAGCGTAGTATTGCTATAGTGGATGAAAATGAAATCACGCTGTTAGACCCTGTGCCTAATAATTTCCCTGTCGAGGGGTTTGGTGCAGTTACCTTTAATTCTGTTGCAGGTCGGAAGCGTGCTATGTTGGTAGGCGGATATAATGCCAAGGGCGAAATGCTTAATTCTCGGTGGAATATAGAGAAGGGTGCTGAAACTTACAAGTTTGTGAATTTCTCTGACGACAAACGTAATCCGTATGATCCTATTGCAGGTGTTGCACTTGCATATTATAATGGCAAGATATATTCATTCGGTGGCATAAATGAGTCAAATGAATTGCTTCCTGACTTTATATCTATTTCTGACGATGAGGGCATGAGTTGGACTCCTGCCGATACTGCTCACAATAAGATGCCGGACGGTTTTATTCCTCGCTATAATATGTCGGTTATCACCACTGACGATGCTGCCGTCCTATTGTTTGGAGGTCGTAGTAAGCAGACAACGTTTAGCGATGCATATATTGGAGTGCTAAACGAATTGTTATGGTCGCTCAATAAATAACTTATGCAATATATTATTTGAAAATGAAAGCGGTAGAGCATTAGCCCTACCGCTTTCGGCATTATTGATTATAGAAAAGATATGTTTATGCTGTTTGGTTTGCAAATGATAATGTGGGGTTCTGCTTGATCTCGTCAACAAGTGCTTGGTCGGTGGCTTCACTCAAATGCTGTTCGCCTGTGCGATAATAGTAGATCAGACCATATTCTTTGCATTTGCATAATTTCTCGTATGGTTTGCAGTCGCGAAAATGATTTTCCACCTGATTCCATATATCTAATATCAGTGCGTCGGCTTTCACACGCATCTCTGTCATGCGGTCGATGGCACGATTGAAAGTGGTGCGATGAATGCTGTGCAATGGGCGGTGTTCGCAGAACGTGTCATAGTGAACCTTAACTATAGCAATCGGCGGATTCTGAAGGCGATAGCCTGAAAAACCATTGTTGGTGCGCTTCATCTCGCCGTCAATAACTTTTCTGCCCCATTCATAGATTTCTTCTTCTGTTGTCAGATCAGGCACACGACTTGAATTGACCGGTAAGCCATATAATGAACGAGCGTCAGGTGCTATATCGCCACGGGCTATAGCCATATTAAGCATCTGAATAAAATGCGAGATATACATTCGAGCATTGTTAACCATGTGCTTGTATTCACGATTGGCAGTGATGCGATTGTTCGTGTTTTGGTGGTATTGGCTCACCTCTGACTCAAATTGGGCAATAAAATTGCGAGCACTATAGATAGTGTTGAACTCTAATACATGGGCATTAAACGGCTCTTCGTTAGACCTATTTATTGCCCCTTGAATTGCGCGAATACGCGCTTGGTCGGTATTGGGTAAACGACGGTATGGCATGGTCGTAATAGTTAGGTTTATAAAAGGTTAGTATATTATTTGTCTCTTTTTAGCAGTTGTTGTAAGATATTGTATAAGTCTGTCTTCTTTTCTTCCGGAATTTGCAAAGTGTTAAGTTGTTGTAAAGCAAGTTGGTGATAATAGTCGATTTGCTCTAAACACATTTTGTCGGCTTCAGTAAGCGTGTATAATTGCGTAACTTCTTTTATCTTTTGAGCAGGGTCTGTTAAAGCAAAAGCCTTGTCAAGCAATATGTTTTGTTCGGCATTTGCATTATGATGCGCTACTATATAAATAAATGTTTTTTTGTTATCTAAAATATCGCCGCCTATATTCTTACCAAATGTTTCAGGATTGCCATAGACATCAAGGTAGTCGTCGCGCAGTTGAAAGGCAAGCCCCAGATAGATGCCTATTTGGTATAGTGTAGTTTGTATGTCCGTGTTTGCACCTGAAATCAAGGCTCCAAGTTGTAGAGATGTGGCCGGTAAGACGGCTGTTTTTAGGCGTATCATGTTGATATATTCGTCAATACTTACCTCTGATTGCTTTTCGTAATCAATGTCGTATTGTTGGCCTTCGCATATCTCTGTTGCCATCTTTGTAAAAAGCCTCATACTCTCTGATAGATATTGCGATGGTATGTCTTGTATTATTTTGTATGACTCAATGAGCATTTGGTCGCCGGACAAAATGGCTGTGTTGTTGTTCCATTTTTTATGTACTGTCGGTTTCCCACGTCTTGTGTCGGCATTGTCCATCAAGTCGTCATGCAGGAGTGTGAAATTATGGAACACTTCAAGAGCAAGTGCTGCGGGCAAAACGGTTTGAAGCGAACCATCGCACATCTGTGCGGCTATAAGTGCAAGCATTGGTCTGACACGTTTGCCGCCGCTTTCAAGTGTGTAGGCTATAGGTGCATATAAGCCCTGAGGCTCACGCTTATAGTCAAGCGCAAGCAAACCATCTGATATGAAGCGATTTAAGTCTTGCATTTTATAGTTGGTCATCAATAATTTCTGACAGAACATCGCCAATATTCAATCCAGCAGCCCGCACTTGTTGCGGTATGAAACTTGTGGCTGTCATACCTGGGGTGGTGTTGATTTCCAATAAGTTGATAGTATTGTCTTGTGTTATAATGTAGTCTATACGTATAATGCCTTTGCAGTCCATAAGGTCGTAGATATGCAAAGTTAGTTCTTGCACCTTGTCGCGTAGAGCGTCAGAAATGCGTGCAGGAGTTATTTCTTGTACCTGACCTTTATATTTAGCGTCGTAATCGAAAAACTCGTTTTCCGTAACGACTTCTGTAATAGGAAACGCTACTGCTTTCTTGGATGTCTTATATGCTCCGCAAGTGATTTCTGTGCCGCGCAGATAACTTTCCATTACCACTTCGTTGCCCTCTTCAAAGGCTCGCAGTATAGCAGGTTGTACTTGGTCGATAGTCTTAACCTTAGTAACACCAAAACTGCTACCGCCTACGTTGCTCTTTATAAAGCATGGTAGCCCTAAACGATTAGCCACTTCTTCACTACTGATTGTCTGTCCTTTGCGAAGGAAGATTGAACGGGCTACATTGATGCCAAAACCTTTGAGAAATTGGTTGCAGACGTATTTATTAAAAGTCATGCCTGCTGTCAAGGCTCCGCAACAACTATAAGGGATGTGCATCATGTCTAAATATCCCTGAAGCAGACCATTTTCGCCCGGTGTGCCATGAATAGTTATATAGGCAAAATCAAAACGAACCGTTGTGCCGTTGGCATCGGTATATGAGAATGTATTTCTGTCAATAGGAAAAGTCTCGTTGTCGCTCACTAATGCTTTCCATTCGGTGCCGTGAATCAAGACAACGGTCAGATTATATTTGTTTTTGTCGATAAAGGACATTAGTCCTTGTGCGCTTCGCAGCGATACTTCGTATTCCGATGAGTCACCACCGGCAACGATAGCAATATTAGGTTTCATATTTTAGAAAGTTAGACGTTATAAATGGCATTTTAGCGTATTATCAATAGGCTTCTTATACCTTTTGGGGCTGTATATACGCTTTTACACCAATTTGGATTGCAAAATTACGAATAATTAGTGTATCAACCAAATTTTTTCTATTCGCAATGCGATTTTTTTAATTTTTTTTAGTATTGTAATGAAAAAAATAGTAATTTTGCGTTGTTATGAAACGAAAATTACTATTTTTCATTATTTTTCTATGTCTTGTAAGTTGTTCGGCTGATAAGCAACGTTGTTGGACTATTTACATCAATGCCTTCGGACTGACTGAGCAGCGTCTGTTTTGGGGTACTGCTGATGACGTAGCCTTAGAAGCTAAAATGTTGAGAGAGGCGTCTGAAAATTCAGGTGTTAGCGCTAATATCTATTTTGAGCCATCTGACTATGTCAAAGCAAGTTGTAGGTAAACTTTATTTGAAGTATTTACCTACAACCGGCAAGTTTGACAATGCAAAATCGCGCTTGACGACAACCAAAAGATATGCTACTACGCATATTGTGCCGACAGCGATGTTCATTAGATCTGCTCTTGTGCAGGCGATTAAATTGCCTTTTAACGTGTAACTGAACACTATGTGTTGCATGCTCTCTGTGCCGGCAAACCAGTGTTTGCAACCATAATAGACACCTAATAAGGCTATGGTTAGGCACATATACATCCCTATAGAACGTAAATCATACGGTATAGGGTATTTTTTTTGCCCGATAATGAAGGAAAGCATCATACATGTAAAGTAGCATACAATGGATGCAATAGCGCAACCCATATAACCGATGCGAGGCACAAGAACGATATTGAGTGTAACGATTATGCCTAATCCGATTAAGGAAAATATCGCGCCCCACATTGTGCGGTCGGTTAGTTTATACCATACGGAGAGATTGAAATATATTCCTTCAAATAAATATGAAAACAATATTATCGGTACGACAATCAGTCCTTTCCAATATGTTGGGGCTATGATCAGGCGGATAATATCCATATATGCCACCATGCCTATGATGATGAGTAATGCAAAAATTGTAAAGTATTTAGTCGCATCAGCAAAAGCACCAACCGAATTACGGTCTTTGTTTTTTGAAAAGACAAAAGGCTCGTAGGCGTAGCGGAAGGCTTGAATAAATATCATCATTATCATTGCCAATTTGGCGCATGCGCCATATATGCCGAGTTCAGCATTTCCTACTTCTGGGTCGTCATATAAGTATGGCATCATAATCTTGTCAAGATGTTGATTCATTATACCTGCAATACCAAGTATGAGCAGTGGTAATGAATAACCTAACATCTGGCGAAGTAGGCGTGGATTGAAATCCCACTTGCTTTCGCAAACAAATGGTATGAGACATAGGAATGTTACGACAGTTGATAATACGTTCGATAGGCAAACATAACCAACTTCGTAACCCTCACGATAGAACCAATCGACGACTTCAGGGCTGGACTTCATTAAGTATGGGCACAGAAGGAGGAAAAACATATTGCCCGCTATGTTGGTCAAGACGCCGATAAATTTGATTATCGCAAATCTCCATGGACGATTTTTATAACGTAGGTAAGCAAATGGTATTGTATTGAAGGCATCTAATGCCATTATCCAACCGAAATAGAAGATATAGTCGGAATGGTCGGCATAGCCCATTGCGGATGCTATAGGCTGATGCCATATACTAACTATGATAGCAAAAAGAGTAGATGTCAGTGTGAGCGAACATAGTGTGGTGCAATAAACTTGGTTAGGATTGTTGCCGTCTTTGTTGATGAAGCGGAAAAAACCTGTTTCCATTCCGTAGGTCAAAACAACTATGACTAATGCCATCCAACTATATAGATTGGTTACAACACCGTAGTCGGCTGTGGTTTGAAGGATGTAGGTATAGAACGGAACCAATAAGTAATTGAGGAACTTATTGACGATGTTACTAACGCCGTAGATAGCGGTATCTTTAGCAAGAGATTTGATTTCGGACATTTTGAAGACAATTAACTATAACTATATTATGAAGACAATAATAAACAATAGCAACAATGAAAGATAATTATAATAATAACAAACAATAAACCTATAAACTTATAAACCAATAAACTATATTAACGGAACTCAATCAAATAGATTAAGTGTGCCGGTAGCGTTCAGCAGATTGAGTTTGCCTAAGTGCTTATAAGCAAGTTCTGTTACTTCACGACCACGAGGTGTACGTTTGATAAAGCCTTCTTGTATCAGGTATGGCTCATAGACTTCTTCAACTGTGCCCGGGTCTTCTGATATGGCTGTAGCAATAGTTCCTACACCTACCGGACCGCCTTTGAATTTATCAATGATGGTGTTCAAAATCTTGTTGTCTATTTCGTCGAGTCCGTAGGTATCAATGTTAAGTGCCTCGAGTGCCATTTGTGCTATGTCGAGATTGATAATGCCATCGCCTTTGACTTGAGCGAAATCGCGAACGCGGCGAAGCAAAGCATTGGCTATACGTGGCGTTCCACGGCTTCGGCGGGCTATCTCGTGGGCTGCTGCTTGCTCAATCTGTATGTTGAGCAAGTGGGCTGAACGTTTAATAATGATTGTCAGCGTGTCAGCATCGTAGTATTGAAGGTGGCTATTGATGCCAAAACGTGCGCGAAGTGGGCTGGTTAACAGACCGCTTCGAGTTGTGGCTCCGATAAGTGTGAACGGATTGAGGTCGATCTGTATTGAACGAGCCGATGGACCTTTGTCAATCATAATGTCAATGCGATAATCCTCCATTGCCGAATATAAGTATTCCTCCACAATAGGACTTAATCGATGTATTTCGTCAATGAAGAGTACGTCATTAGGTTCAAGACTTGTTAGCAATCCAGCCAGATCGCCGGGTTTGTCGAGAACAGGACCTGACGTAACCTTAAACCCTACACCTAATTCGTTGGCTATGATATTAGCAAGAGTTGTTTTACCCAAACCAGGAGGACCAAAAAGTAGAGTATGGTCTAAATTTTCACTTCTCATCTTGGCTGCAGCCACAAAGACGCGAAGGTTGTCAACAATCTTTTTCTGACCATTGAAATCTTCAAAACGTAGAGGGCGCAAGGCTTTATCTACTTCACCTTCCGACATCTGTTGTTGGTTGCGGATATCAAATTCGTTCATTTTGTTTTGCTTCTAAATAATTGTTCTAAGTCTATGTTGGTCAAGTCATTTTCTTCGGCTACTATATTGCCGTTGTTCAGTATAACAACGCGATTGCACATCTCTTTGACTTCTTGCATGATGTGAGTGCTTAATATGACAGTCCGGTCATGTCCGAGTGCTTTTATTAGCATGCGAATATCTGCAAGTTGATTAGGGTCAAGTCCTGTTGTCGGCTCGTCAAGTATTAGTACTTCGGGATTACCCATCATGGCTTGTGCCAATCCGATACGTTGCCGATAGCCTTTTGATAGTTGACCTATGCGTTTATGTTGTTCACGCGTGATGCCTACTTGCTCAATTAGTGTGTCAACACGTTGATTGCGGGCAGTGCGGGGCAATCGACTTAATTCTGCCATAAATAGCAGATATTCACGAACGTACATATCATCGTATAATGGATTATTTTCCGGCAGATAACCTATTTTAGATGCCACATCGTGTGGTGACTGTCGCATATTGATTCCGCATACATTGACATCTGTTTCTTCGTGTTGGTCGAACGACCAATAGCCGATAAGAATTTTCATCAGCGTTGATTTTCCGGCACCATTCGGACCTAATAAACCGAGTACCTGACCCTGCGGAACCGACAAATTGATGTCGTGCAAAATCTCTTGTCCCCCAAGTGTTTTATATAAATGTTTGATTTCTACTGACATATATTACTGTATGATAATTTTCGTTAGGCTTTGTTCGGCTGTTGATTGTATGAAATACACTCCCTGCGGAAGGGTTAATGTGTAGGTCTGACCGGTCGAGATGTTGATATCGCTAACTAATTGACCGGCAGCGGAAAAAATGCTAATGTGTTGATTGATAGTGCTACTTATTTGTAATTGTTGTCCTTGAGTGTGAAAAGTCGTATTGCCGGAATCAACTATAGTCAAAGCATTTTTAGTTGTATCATTGATACATTGAATATCAAAAAGATTTGTGTAAGCCCACGTATCGTTGCCTGCCAAAATATATGGTTCCGACCAATCAACGGCAGTGTAACGATTGCGCTCAAAACATTGCTTTTTGAAATTCCAATCGTAACGTTGATAGGGTAAGTTATATTGTGTTTTGAGTGTTGAATTGCCACTTATCTGTATTTGATTGGGCTGAAGTGTTGGTTCGGTGTTTGTCAAATTCGACATCATTTGTCCAGGTCCTTCAAGCACAATGTATTTGCCGTCCCAGAAATTGTGTTGTGCATTGTCAGCGTCGTTATTGTCGGGAAACATAAATGCGTATGTGTGTCCGCGGTGCATGATAATACCTTTTTCGTCCGGTTTTGGAATACTCCACGTATAGCAGAATGAACCATCGGGTCGTGGTTCAGCCTTGGCTTCGAGAAGGTAAAATGTTGGTTGTAATGTATCAGACTGACCAAAATAGTATAATGGTTGTCTTTGGCGTGCTACTTGTGGAAAATAGGTATCACTTGTTGATGATGGATTTATGATAGGCTTACGAGAAGTGACGGCACGTTGATAGAGTGACCAAAACGGCATATTCATTCCTAATTCGGTATCTAATTCGCTTAGTCGTCCCTTGAGAATAATAGTTTGAACGATTTTCTTATAATAGTCCCACTCCAAATCCGGGTCTGTTGTGCGCCCCATACTATCAGTTGCCCATGTGTATATCAGATTGATGTCGCTCACGTCAAACGGCATTGTCTTGACTCGCCATTTGTCGGACATTGTCCATGTGATTAAGTAAACGTGGCGGTTGATATAGTATTCACCTTGCTCTAAAAGATTGGTCTTTACTATGTTTTGAGTCGTAGGATAGTCAGGATTTATTTCGAATATTCCGAAGTAGTTGGTACCATTGATTTCTTCACCGTTTGCACGCTTTTGAGTTGCATATAGTGTTCTATCGTTTGTTGGCAGTTCCGGCACGATACCTTGTGCAAGTAGTACGTCCCAATTTTGAGTATTACCATCGCTGATATTATCGCAGTGTAGTAATCCGCGTGACGGCAAATAGGCTATTACGTATTGCTCATTGTTGGTTGTATCGGTCAGAGGAGTGAGATGTTTGAAATCGTAATTAGTGGCATTTGCGTCTGGCTCTGCTTTGGTATTGGCTATTGTTTGACCATTGATTGTGTGGTAAGGTATATAGTATGCAAACACAGTGTCTGTTCCGTTTGTCGGGCAGTTGATAAGTCCTGTGCAGTTTGGCGCACTTGCATCGCCATCAGTTGTGCGAACAAGGCAATTCTCAAAATTGCCGCCTGTGATATATGTGCGCAATGGCATGTACATGATGTAGTACTCCTTGTTGTATTGTGTACCATCGGGTAGCATCATCGGTATATTACGCGGATTAGTCAGCAATGGTGTTGTCATTCGGAAATTCCCATCTCGTATATACACTAAACCGTCCCCAACGTCTGAACCAACGTCAGGAAATATGTAGTCAACAAGTGGTGATTTATAGTTGCGACGACTGACAATCATGTAGTTAACTGTTGAGGTTGTATTGTCGGCAGGTGCAAAATGATAGTTCCCGCCATTGAAAGTAACGGCAGTCCGATTGTTGCCTGAATAAATTGGAGATGATGTGCAATGATAGGTGCTCGATGTATTGCCTATCTCCGGATCAACCATCCCTTCCATTTTAATTAATCCGTTGGTGTGTAAACTATCAGTCCATAGATCATCGAAAGTTAGGCTGATATAATCTGTAGCATTGACGTTCATATATACTGCGGCACCGTATAATGTGCTGATAGTTGATTTGCCTGAACTGCCGCATAGATAATTTTTACCTCTGAAATGTATGTAGGTGTCTTGCCCATTGCCTTGCAATGTAATAGCATTGCTGAGGTAGCGGCGCGGCTGCTTACTAAACATTGATGTTGGCTCACTCTCGTCAATGGTCAAACTTGTAGTACCAAGTTGGAAATTTTCCATATAGATGTCGTTCTTGCCGCCATTATGTATAAAAATAGCGGCTGGACCATCGTTGTTGCCGGCAACGGCACCTGTGAAGGTGGATTTTTGTGTTAGTCCTTGCGTATTAGTGCTATAGATAGTAGCAGGAACGAGGCGACCAGTGAAGTATATTTTTTTATTGACAGCAGTTATCTTACCAAGGCCATGATCTTTGGCGTCGTGTCGCGACGCATATTGGTATGAGTCGTTTGTTTTTTTGTAATGCACTACATCAGCGTGGGTTATGATCTGTTGTGTTTTGTTTCGTGTGTTGTAGTCGTAAAGTGCGGAGGTGTAAGTTGTTCTATGTGTGGGGTATCTGAAGATGGTATAGATAGTGTCGTGCGGTTCGCTGGTGGGCCAATAATAGGTGTCTTGTATTGTGTCGGGTAGCCATACCATTTTGGCAATATTTTGTCCGCCTCCGGGGGCTCCGTCAATAAATGCCGTGTCGGTCGGAGAAATCCATTCGGTGGTGCCATCGATATATCTCAATTCGCCCATTGGCAGGCGGTCGGGACCTTCAATATGAGTGTTGAATATCTGTCGGTTGATACGCATTACTATACACCCAACAGTGTCAATGATAATTTCAGAATTACCGTCCCAACGATAGGTCGTAGATATATATTCATAATCGCGAAACTCTTTGATAGTAACCCCCTGAGCGGTAATCCATCGACAAGAACATGAGTCGGCTTGTCGGGTAACGTATGATGTGTCGGCTGGCAGAGTGTCAGTATATTGTAGGTAGCGATATTGAGTGCTATCTGCAATAATTGAATCTTGACTTATAGTGTCGCATGTGATATTTCCAAATTGGTCGGTTATGGGATTGTAATGAACTCTGTGATATACCTTTTCGACACGCACGCTGCACATGCTTACCGGTTCGACATACCACAAGAGATTATATCTTGTTGAGTCCTGACGTACATTGTTGAGGTCGATTCCCTGTATGCTTTTTTTGTTGCGTAATTGATTCAGACTGACATTGGGAAGTTGGTAATAATTGATGTCTTGACGTTCTTGCCATATTCGTCCAAATACGTACAAGTCGTCAAAAATAGGCTTTCCGCTTGCATCGAAACATGATGATAGGTCGGCAATATTTTTAATGTATGAATTGTCGCGGCTGATGTGAATAGGGTAAATAGGTTCAGCCATAGAGAAGGCTGAATGGCAAATGATCAAAACTAATATTATGTAGATATTTTTTTTGCTCATTATTCCTTTTGATTGTGCCACTTGTTTTGTCGTGCGTTACGACGATTGTTGAAACGACGAATCTTATAGTTATTTTTGTCTTTATATTTTTCAGGTAAGTCGATGATTTCCGGTGTTGCGGGAGCCATGTCGTTCACTATTGTTTGACCGTCTGTTTTGGTTATTATGAAATGGTCGTAGAGGGTGTGATTTTCGGCTTGATAAGTTTTGAAATCAAGTCGTATTGAATCCACTTCAACAATGTTGTAAACAGGATGTCCTGATAATATTCTTTGGTCAAGTGGATTGACTTTAGGTAGGTAGTATTTATTAGCCGAGGTCGTTTCTACAAACACCGGTGTGCATGGAATGGTATCTTGCAGGCTCATGCGTCGTGCGTATGTATGGTCGTGCCCTTGTATTACGAGGTCGATATTATTCAGTGAATTGCGAAGCATTAAATTAAGCACAATATTTTCGCGTCCAACACCTGCTGAATGTATAGGATGGTGCAACATCAGAATGTTCCACTTTTTATTAGATTGTTGGGCGGTGCGCTTGAGCCATGCCGATGTTATGGTGTAATCTGAAAACAGGTTTAGTCCATCGGTATCTATAACTATGTATCTCATATTGGCAAAATCGATGTAGTAACTTGTGCCGAGTGCTCGGTGAGGACCGTTGAGTGGATTTCCAAATATTGAGGTCCACCGTGTGTCGAGAGTCTTGATTACACCTTTTAAATGCTCGTGATTGCCGGTTGCTGCTACAATAGGTTTTTGATATGGCGTGTCGCCGATGGCTTTAAACCATACTTGCCAATAATAGTCGGTTGGACGTTCAATTATATCACCGACAAAAGCCCAAAAGTCAGTGTTCGGATATTGTTGTGCAACTGATTCAAATAGTTCTTTTGATGGACCATTAGGTTCATCCTGTATGTCTCCAAATATTACAAACTGCGTTGTGTCAGTTTTTGTAACATTAAAAGTGTACCATGGTGATAGATATTTATCTGCCATGATTTGATATTTGTATGTTCCGGGGTGTAGATGATTGATTTTCACCCTATAATAGACAGCATAGCCGCTTCGAGAGTATATGGTAGTGTCGGTTGGGATATAAGTATTTTGTTCTCCTGAAGGTTTTTGAAGTATTAGTTGCGAAGGTTTGCTTATGGTGTCGGCTCGCCAACTTATGATGCGCTCATTTGCTGCTGAATGACCATAGGTCATTACTATATTGTGTGGATCTTGTTGAGGTCTGTATGCTTGTTCGGGCGAGTTGCCAAACCATGCGTTCCAGCGAAGAAGGCACACTAACGTTGTTGCTATTACGATTAGTGCTAACAATATGATTTTAACTATTGTTGATTTCTGTCGCATGGATATAAAAATAGAAATGTGAAATTAGGACGTTTGACAAAGCCAAGCACCTAATTTCACATTATGAGTAATCGTTATATTAGAACGGCATATCAGATGAGTCGTCCGGTTCTGCTGTAAATTGTTGAGTTGGTGTAGTCGGTTGAGTTGTTTGAGTCGGTTGTGTTTGTTGAGGTGCTGTTGTTGCTGCTGCTGTCGTTGGTTGCGCTACCGATTGTGGTGTTGTTGGAGGCATCATGCCAGGCTGACCGGGCTGTGTTGCGGGATCGATGCGCCATGCACGAACTGAAGTGTACCAACGACCATTAAATTCGCGACTTTCTAAATCAAAACTTACGGTAACAACATCATCAATATTGCATTTGAATTGTTCTGCATTGCGGTTGAATAATTCTATCGCAACTTTGCGTGGGTAATTATCGAACGTTTCGAGAATGTAAGTTTGCAGTTGCCATTGTGAGCCGGTTCTGCTTGTACCGGTCTGTAGTGGGAGGGCTTGGATAATTTTTCCTGTTATTTCCATTGTTATATCATTATTTATAATTCGTTTCCATTATAACCTATTTGCTTGAGATAGTACTCGCGCAATTGAATTGTTTCACGTTTTACTTCCGACATGTCGCGACCATTGATAATCAGTTGCTTGTCAGGAACCATAAGTACTGTTCCCGGTTCTATGATGTGCGGGTTGGCGATTATATCTGAGTTGGCTTCGTACAGATATACCCAGAAATCGCGGTCGCCGTAGTAACTCTTGGCTATCTTAGCAAGACTTGAACCTTTCTGAACTTCAATCTCATTGCTGAACTTGTTGTACAAGTCGTAACTGTTGTCGCGATCACCATCTTGTATCATGGTTTGTATTTGTATTTGTTCGGCAAACTTGTTGAGGTATGCTTCACGTTGTTCGTAGGTCATACTACCTAACAATACAATCTCAACACGACGGTCTTTCGACAGATTATGGTCACCGTATGCCGATGGAACATGTGAGCCGTATGATGCTATCAGCATCTGACTCTCATCCACACCGCGCATCTTGAGCAGTTTAGCCACGTTACGTGCACGGCGGAGGGCTAAACGGCGGTTGTATTTTTCTGTACCTAAGCGGCAAGCGTGACCATTGACGGCTATGACTAAATCAGGATTTTCTTTTAGTGTGGCTGCCAAGACATTCAGACCCTTACGTGGTACTACAAATGGTGGGTACGCACGGTCTAATTGGAAGCGGATGGAGAGTTGACTCAGATAGTCAATCAATTCTTGTTCGTCACCACTTAATGCCTCGTTGCGGTTATGCAAATCATTACTATATTTGCGACCTTTCTCAAGTGCTTCTTTATTATATTCGTAGTCGTAGCCATCGGCGGGGTTGAAACTATTGCTACCCGGTGCACGATATTTTGTACCATTGAGATATGGATTTTCTGAGTTGGCATCCATATAGGCACGCATACGGCGTTCTTTTTCAGCATCGAAGCCAACGGTATCGTACTCATAATGGTCGGTTACACGGTGTATGATGATGGTGTCGTGTATGATAACAAGCGTATCGCGTATGGTATCAACACCATTGGATGTAGCACGTTTCTTAAGTTTGTCTTTGTCGGCATCGTCCTCCTCTTTATCCTTCTTTTGTTTCTTTGGCGCATAGTTGAAGTCGATAGCAGCCTTAACACCAACGTTGTATGGACGTATTTCACCAAGCATGTCGGTGCCGATAAGTCCATTATAAGTGTTCATCCAAGGATAAGGATAAGTTTCTGAATTGAAGCCAAGAGGTGCCTTCTTAGCGTCGGCATGAACCATTGAGATGTCGTGAGCAGCAATGTTGAAATATGCGCCTACGAGCAAGTCTAATTTTTCTGTCAGGCGAATGACTGCACCTAATTCTGCATATCCGAAGAAATTGATAGGTATCAACTGCTTACCCATTCTATAGGCTCCGCTTCGATTGGTGTAATCTAATGAACCAAACATGCCTTCGACATTGTGGCGTTCTAAGTCATATTGTCCATAATAGCCGAAATGTTCTATTTGTCCGGCTTTGATTTGATATGTTGATACGATTGGTAAGCCTATTTTGACGCCTAATGTTGAGTATATACCTGCTATGCCGCCAAATTTATACTTGAATTGCAATGCAATAGGCAGACTGAGATAAAAGAGGTTTTCTATTTCATTGAAATTGCTCATGTCAATGCGGTGACGATAGCGTTCGCCGTTAGCGTCCTCAATGAAGCGGTATGCGCCATCAGCATCTGTTATCTTGTCGTAAAGTCTTACGACATTATCGTTGAATAGAATGTTGCCGCGGTATTGACTGATGTCTAATCCTGTTCCTACACCAACCCATTGCAGCGGATAGTAGAAATAACTGATATTGCCTGTAAATGTAGGAGCCGATAAGTTCGATTTCCCAAAGTCTTCGCTCACACGTGTAAGCAGGTTGCTCCAGCCACCACCAAAGCCGATTTGCAAGTGGTGACCTTCGCCGTTGAAATGGCGTTCTTCCTCTGCCTCCTGTTGTTCCTCTTCTTGCGGCTGTTCAGGCTGTTCGCTCACTTTAGGCTCAATGTAAGTAACTTGATCTTCATTGCCTTGTACTTCAACCTTTTCTGACATAGCCGAAGGTGTGTAGATAAAGTCATCATCGTCTATAGTACTTGCCGGTTGTGTTGGTTGAGCACCTGCCGGTTGTGATGTGAGAGCCGAACTTGAAGCAGTCGTAGTGGCTACTGCTGTTGGTATGACTGCAGGTGTTGGCTCCGGCTCTGCCGTTGCTCTGACCGGCTCACTGCTTGGCTGACGTTGTGTTGTATGGGCAATAGGTGTATGGGCAGCAGGTGTTGTAGCAGTGGCAGGCGTTGTCGTAGCCGTTGAGGTGCGTGCAGGACTTTCAACTCTTGGCGGAATAGTTGCGCTATTGCTTTCGTCTGACTGCGGTGTCTCTTCATCTGACACCGAGATAGTATAGATACCATCTGAATCGTCTAAAATAAACGCATCAGGAGTGAACGACGAATTAGATGATTCAGAATCGGTAATCTCCTCCTCATATTCATACTCATCGTAGAAATCTGAATCCGAAACTCGTGTGTTTTGGGCTTTTGGGGTAACATTTTGTGCGAATAATACTGATGGCACAAATGCTAAACATATAAGTAGTATGTCTTTTTTCATGATGAAAAAGGCGTTATTTAATTGACTATATATTTAAGTGTTTCTTTATATCTTGTACTTTCTACCACTACAATATATTCTTGTGGAGGTAGTATAGGTAATATATTGTTTTCCGTTAAGCCAACGATAATATATGCCAGATTGCCGTCTGTATCATAGATACGTATTACTGAATGTTCTAAATCTTGTTGGCTATGTGTAATTTGTAGTATCGCGTTTTGTCTTGTTTCCTCTGTTTGCGGAATAATAATTCTACTTTTGCGGTATGGCACTACAGTTCGGGATTTAAATGACTGCGGACAAATTAAAATCTTATTGCCCTTTTCGTCGGTAATGTCAACCGAATAAGTTCCGTGCAGTGGTATCATATTGCCTTGACTATCAGTGTCGTAATAGTATTGATTGGTTGCATCATCAATCATTTCACCATCTTTGTACCACTGATATGTAAGTTGTCGTGATTTTGTTTCACTGTCGGCATTATCAACGTATACCATGCAATCGTTGAACTTTGTGCCTAAGTACCTATTGGAATCACCACGTCCTAATTGCCAGATTGATTGTGTTGCACATGCTACGTATTGGTTGTTCTCTTTGGTTGTAGAGTCGGCAAGAGTGATGCTAATTGCATCGGTGAGTATCTTGCCATTTGGAATACCTGCGATGTCAAATGTAATGACCGGTTCGTAGATATCAAAAGGCATCCATTCTGTTTGATGTACCCAATTTTTATCTATCGTTTTGTCAACCAATATCTTAATCATGTTGGGCCTGCCTTCGACATCTTTTATGTCGATTTGTACCATCTTTTCGTCGGCACATACGATTATGTTTTGTTCTAATGCAAAATCAATCTGTACTATACTAATCAGCAGTGGCATACTCTGAGCCTTATCAGGATCTTTCGAGTTGCGAATACTCAATTCACATTCGTAGTCACCGGGTTTGATTCCTAATGGTCGGTCGAATGATAGTTCCGACATATTGGCAAAATCAAAGTATCTCCAATCTGTTGATATGGTCAAACCGTTTCTCTTTGCTTCCGCTGAAGGTTGGAAACGTATTTGATCCGGACTCCCGTTTTTCAGGCTAAATTGTATATCAAAAGTACGGTCTGTTATGAAAAATTGTTGATTAGCAACGCTAAACTCAATTTCTCCCTGACCAAACCGAGGTGCTCTATAAGCACTCGCATGCACGATGCAAGTGACTAATAGTAAAACTGTTAAGCACACCTGAAAAATTCTGTCCTTCATTGTTGTCGTATGATGTCAAACTGTTTTTTTCGGTGTTTGACATTATTGTGCATATAACACACAAAATTACAACCATTTTTTTTAATTCACAAATTATAAACAAAAAAAATGTTGCACTATGAAATTTACACATTATATTTTAACACTCTTTCACATAAAAAGAGCCGATGCTCGTTCGGAGTATCGGCTCATGGTAGATTGTTCAAGTCTTTGTAGTTTAGCCTTTTATAGCTGCAACTCCCGGTAGGACTTTGCCTTCAATGGCTTCGAGCAGTGCACCACCGCCTGTGGAGATATATGATACTTGGTCTGCCATGCCAAATTTGTTGATGCATGCAACAGAATCACCACCTCCAATGAGTGAATATGCTCCGTTGGCTGTTGCCTTGGCTATAGCCTCTGCTATTGCGCGACTACCACCGGTGAAGGTGTCGAACTCAAATACACCGGCAGGACCATTCCAGAGGATAGTTTTTGCGCCTTCGATGGCTTTAGCAAATTGCTTGCGTGTCTCCGGACCGGCATCCATTCCTTCCCAACCATCTGGGATGTCGTTGGCTGGAACAACTTGGGTGTTGGCATCATTCGAGAAAGCATCAGCGGCTACACAATCGGTGCCTAATACAAGATTTACTCCCTTTGCTTTGGCTTGTGCTATAATATCAAGGGCGAGTTGCAACTTGTCGTCTTCGCAAATCGAGTTGCCAATCTTGCCTCCTTGCGCTTTAGCGAAGGTGTAGGTCATACCACCGCACAAAATCAAGTTGTCAACCTTGTCCATAAGGTTTTCGATGATACCTATTTTGGTAGAAACTTTCGAACCACCCATAATAGCGGTAAACGGACGGCGGATATTTGACAATACATTGTCAACGGCTTGTACTTCTTTTTCCATCAGGAAACCAAGCATCTTGTTGTCTGCATCAAAATAGTCGGCAATAACTGCGGTTGAAGCATGCTTGCGGTGTGCGGTTCCGAAGGCGTCGTTAATATAGCAGTCAGCGTAGGAAGCCAAGGTCTTAGCAAACTCTTTTTGGCTTGCTTTCATGGCTTTCTTTGCCTCCTCGTATGCAGGGTCTTCTTTGTCGATACCTACCGGCTTGCCTTCTTCTTCAGGATAGAAACGGAGGTTTTCTAATAGAAGCACTTCACCTGCTTTTAGTGCTGCTGCGGCTTCCTGTGCCTTAGCGCAATCAGGTGCAAATTTTACTTCTACACCCAGTGCTTTACTTACGGCTTCTCTGATTTGACCCAAACTCATCTTTGGATTAACTTTGCCTTTAGGTTTACCCATGTGGCTCATGATAATCAATGCACCACCATTATCAAGTATATGACGTAGGGTAGGTAGCGCACCGCGAATACGAGTGTCGTCAGTTATCTGACCGTTTTCATCAAGTGGAACATTGAAGTCCACACGTACAATCGCTTTTTTGCCGGCGAAATTGTATTTGTCAATAGTTTGCATTGTATAGTTAGTTAATAATTGTTTGCGACTGCAAAGGTAATGCTTTTTTGCAATTTGGCAAAAAATCATTATAAAAAAAGTAGCAACCCACAAGGTTGCTACTTTTTTTACTTGTTGCCCAACCAGGATTCGAACCCAGACAGACAGAACCAGAATCTGTAGTGCTACCATTACACAATTGGGCAATTTTTTAATTGCGCCTGCAAAGGTACTACATTTTTTATTATCTGCCAAATTTTTTTTGAAAAATCTTTTATTCGAATGAGCGGAGGCGTGCAATATACTTGCCGATAATGTCAAATTCAAGATTTACTTTTGTACCTACTTCGATAGTCTTGAAATTTGTATTCTCGTGAGTATATGGTATTATTGCTACTTGGAATGTATTGTCGGTAGGGTTGCATACTGTAAGGCTTACTCCATTGACGGTTACAGAACCTTTATCAACTGTCATATAGCCTTTTCGAGCCATTTCGCGGTCGGCTTTATATTCAAAAGTATAGTACCAACTGCCGTCGGCTTCTTCTAATGCAGTACACAATGCGGTCTGATCAACATGTCCTTGTACGATATGTCCGTCTAATCTGCCGTTCATAAGCATCGAACGCTCAACATTAACCAAGTCGCCAACTTTAAGGTCGCCAAGGTTACTGCGTTGCAGAGTCTCAAGCATAGCCGTTACGGTGTATGTTGTGTCTGTCAGTTCCACAACCGTCAGACAAACTCCGTTGTGCGCTATGCTCTGGTCAATCTTCAGTTCGCCAACAAACGAGCATGTAAGCGTAAAATGTATATTACTCTGCTCGTGTCGTATTGCTACAACGCGAGCAGTTTCTTCAACTATTCCTGAAAACATGATGGTATTTACTATTTTATAATTTACAATTTACGATTTGCTTTTGAGCCGTTTTTTTGTTGTTATGATGGAACTTGCAATGATTTTTAATAATTCTTGGTATTCGTCATGTAGAGGTAAAATTCTTTCTCTTGTTTTGCGATTGCCATTGCAGCCGTGCTATTTGGCAATGAGTCAACTAATCGGATTATTCTTAACGCTGCCCCTTTTAATCTTGTTTTGAGTTCATCAGAATCCATGAAAACAAGGTTTTTGCAAATATTATATCAAATTTTATATCAAATTGTAAATTGTAAATTTCCAAATTGTAAATCTACAAGGCTTTAATATCGTACAGAACGGCAGTTGTTTTGCGGACGGCGGCTTCTGAAGCAGCGAGTTTGTCAAGTTCGGCTTGTGGCAAGTTGAACTCGCAAATCTTTTCAATACCATTTCGTCCGATAACGCAAGGAACACCTATTGTAATATCGTTCATGCCATATTCGCCTTCAAGGTGAGCCGAGCAAGGAATCATTTTCTTTTGGTCTTTGATAACAGCCTCAGCAACTGATGATGCGGCTGCGCCCGGAGCCATCCATGCTGATGTGCCAAGCAGACCTGTCAGTGTGGCACCACCAACCATTGTGTCTTTAACTACTTTCTCTAATTCCTCTGCACTCAGTAGTTTGTCAACCGGCACACCCTTATATGTAGCAAAGCAGGTCAAAGGAATCATTGTTGTATCGCCATGACCACCGATAACAAAACCTTCAACATCATTAGCATTGCATTTCAGGGCTTGTGAAAGGAAGTATTTCAGACGTGCACTATCCAATGCTCCACCCATACCGATGACGCGGTTGCGCGGCAGGCCGAGGGCTTTAAGAGTCAGATAGGCCATTGTGTCCATTGGGTTGGATACTACGATGAGTATTGCGTTCGGTGAGTATTGAAGCAGACTTGATGCTACGCTCTTAACTATACCGGCATTGACACCAATCAATTCTTCACGTGTCATACCGGGTTTGCGTGGTAGACCTGAAGTGATGATTACAACGTCTGAACCTGCTGTTTGGCTATAATCGTTGGTAACACCTTTAACAACAGTATCAAAACCCATCAGTTGGGCTGTCTGCATGATATCCATAGCCTTACCTTCGGCAAGACCTTCCTTGATGTCGATTAAAACAACTTCGTTGGCTACTTCGTTGACTGCCAACACATTTGCACAAGTGGCACCTACGTTTCCGGCACCTACAACTGTTACTTTTGACATAATTATATTTAGTTATTTAGTTAGTTTTACTTATTTAATTTGCTAACTGCTATATATTTGCAGAAAAAGCAACGCAAAATTACTATATTTTTTTGATATAAACGAAATTTTCACCTTTTTTTAGAGCCAAAAATATACTTGAAATAAAAAAAGTAAGGTCTTATTTTGTTCATGTCAGAAATATGTATTACTTTTGTATCGTTGAAATTTGCAAATGATTTTCACTATATGTCAGCAATCAATTCGATTTTTTCTGTTTTTCTTCCCAAAGAAGATAAGTTTTTTCCTCTCATTCAATCTATAGGCGAGCGTGCAGTTAATGCAGCAGAGTTGTTTTCGCGTTTGATTTCCGAGCGTGACCTTGATAAGCAACAAGATCTTTACAATAAAATCAAGTCTATCGAGACGGAGTGCGACGTAATAGAAGTTGAGATTTTTGAGGAACTCAACGATGCTTTTGTGTCACCCTTTGATCGTGAGGACATACATGAGTTATGTAATGCTCTTGATGATGTTGTGGATTTGATTAACGGTTCGGCAAAACGCACATTGCTCTATAAACCTAAGACTATGCCTAACAAGGCCATGCACATGGCTGAAATAATATTAGAAGGCACTAAGGCTATGCGTTTAGCACTTAATGAACTGAAAACAATCAATAAAAAGCCGCAGGTTGCCCTTGAGCAGTGCAAGAAAATGCACGACCTTGAGCATGAAGGTGATGATGTGTATGACAATTTCGTTAAGGAACTTTTTGAAACAGAAAAAGACCCGATAGAACTCATAAAGATTAAAGAAATCATGGGTGAGATGGAGCAGGCAACCGATGAAATCAATAAGGTTGGCAAGTCGCTTCAAACAATAATCGTCAAGTACGCATAGTCAAATATATGAGTTTGTTAATAACAATAATCGTGTTGTGCATAACTTTTGATTTCATCAATGGTTTTCACGATGCGGCCAATAGTATAGCAACCGTTGTTTCCACAAAAGTGCTTACGCCTATTCAGGCAGTACTGTGGGCAGCGGCTTTTAATTTTATAGCCTATTTTATAGCCAAGTATTTCATTGGTTTTCGTGTTGCCGGTACAGTTCAGAATACGGTCAATGCCGGTGTTGTTGAGCCTCAGACTATATTGTTTGTGATTGTGGGAGGCTTGGTGGCGGCAATAACATGGAGTCTGTTCACGTGGTGGAAGGGTATCCCGTCGTCATCGTCGCATACTTTGGTTGGAGGTTTAGCCGGTGCTGCTATCGCTGCTTGCGGTTGGGGGGCTGTACAATGGAATACAATCAGCATGATTGCTCTTTTCATCGTTGTTGCTCCGCTTATTGGCTTTGTATCAGGCAATATAATAATGATTGTGGTGATGTGGATATTTCGCAGAGCCAAACCGCATAAGACTGATAAGTGGTTCCGTCGTTTGCAACTCTTGTCATCAGCCTTTCTTAGTTTGGGACATGGCTTGAACGACTCAACGAAAGAGATTGGTGTGATAGCGTGCGCTATCGTTGCCTTTCGTCAGATTGTAGGTGATGGTATGGTACCGGATATGCTTCAGCCGTCGGAGGAGTTGGTTCAATGGGGAGTGTATGTACCACAATGGGCAGCGTTCGCTTGTTTTACCGCCATTGCTATAGGAACGATGTCGGGCGGATGGCGAATAATCAAGACGATGGGCAATAAGATAACTCGCGTAACGCCTGTTGAAGGTTTTTGTGCGCAGACAGCAGGTGCAATAGCCATTGGCGTGGCGCAGATAGTTAGTATGCCCGTTTCGACTACTCATGTTATCAGCGGTTCAATAATGGGTGTGGGAGCAATAAAACGCTTATCGGCTGTTCGTTGGGGTGTGTCGCTTGACATGATTACTGCTTGGGTTCTGACCATTCCTATTTCTGCTGTTATCGGTGCGACAATGTATTATTTGATTACGTTATTTGTATAGTCGAAATCAAGACTTAGACATATTTGTCAATATATAAAAACAGTCTCAGGCATGTTGCTTGAGACTGTTTTTTTTAGATGTTTATTGCTGTTCTATGTTGATTATACATCAGCACGAGCCATGGCATCTTTATAGTATTTCTGATTAACAAATACGTCTTCCTTATATGGGTTGATATGACGTTTTTTGGCTTGAACAAGTATGTAGCATAGTGCTATAGCGTTGGTTATAAGTGCTAAAGCACTTATAACGAGCATGGCTGTCGGGTTAGCGGCAGTTGCACCTACAGCCTCAACGGTTGCGCCTGTAGCGGCAGCATCACCACCTGCTTCAGCGTAGATAGCAGTAATGGTGTCGATGCCATTAACGTATTGGACAGGAAGAACAGCCCAATCGAAGGCTTGGAAACCATCTTTGAATGTCTCTTGGAATAATGGGAATACTTGAGCGAACATGCACCAGATAGCCAAAGTGTTAGCACGGTTTTGAATCCAACCACCGCGGTTCCAAAGCAGAGCGGCAACAGTAGGAGCGAGAAGCAGAGCCACACCGCAATACCAACTGTGTGTAGGCAAGCAGTTATATGTATAAGCGAAATTCCAGATATCATAGACAACGATATAGACCCAAGTCATATCTGCCCATATCATATCTTTGCGATCTTTTGATGGGAATACGTTCCACCATGCTGTCATACAGAATATATTAAGCAAACCTGCAACACCATTCATCACGTTGTGCCAACCGCCATAGAGCCATACACCTTCAGATGAGAGCCACCATTTATTCCAGCCCATGACTGCTGATTCAAAGTCTGATACGACAGCGATTAGGATGTTGATAGCCACAATGATAAATGGGAATGGTTTGAACCAATGTTGTTTGCCTATACCCCATTCGTATTTAATCATCATGAAACCTATACAGCCTGTTAGTGCAGCGTATAGTTTAGCATAGTGAAACCAGCCATTCATATAGACATGTGTCTGGTTGTTGATAGCCCATTCAGCACCCATTCGGGCACCTACGGCAATGGCTATGAAATAAACCGTCAATGCTACAGGAATAGCAAAAAATGTAATAGCACCGCCCCATTTTGTACGGCGTGCAAATTCATTGAAAAGAATAAGTCCTACGAGGACTGCTAACAGCATTACCCATTGAATCAGAGCATGCTCTCCATAAACTTGAAAAAACATAATTTAGTGTGTTTAAAAATTGGTAATATTTAGTTGTTTTTTATTTTTCGGTATGTCGGCATTTCGATATGTCGAACAACTTTCACTTTTCACCTTTCAATTCTCACAGCTTTGCGTTCTTTGGCAAAGCACCAAACAGCCCATACGGCTGTAACGATGATTGACATCGGGAGTCCGACGGTGAGCATCTCGTTGAGCATGACGGAAGTGCCTCCGGCAGTTTCGAGTGCTGTAAAGAAGGGGAATCGCCATGTGAGTTCGCCATTAATGATATGGTCAACAATGAGCATTACTGATCCGCCCCAGAGCATTTTCTCAAGGGAAGGAAGGTTGCGACTGAAAAATGTGTCTTTTGGTGTCGCATATTTGCGGTAAGCCGATGTGGCAGCCGCCTGTACGAGTGGTACAACAAAACAAGCCATAATGATATTTACAATTTAATTATTTACGATTTAATTATTTGGAACAATAATCTCTCTAATTTCCACTTCTTTGCCGTGCAGAAGCCATGTGTCGGGGCTGCCGCAGTGCGGGCATATCTTGCCATACTCAACGGTTGGATAGTCCTTGCCGCAACCATCGCAATGAGTTACGGCTGGTATAATGTTGATTTGCAACTCGCAGCCTTTGAGCAATTCTTCCTTGTCGGCAGCCCAACGCCAGCAGTCGGTCAGATATTCAGGCACGATAGTTGAGACTTCACCGATATCCATTACGACTGTGGCAACACGTTTGACAGCGTTCTCTTCTGCCGCTTTCTTTACGTCACGTATGATATAAAAGACTATTCCTAATTCGTGCATTTTCGTTATTTTTTCTTAAATACGATTTTTCCTGCACGTTTAATCATATATGGAAGTATGCCGCTGAATTTGTCTTCTGATGTGAGCATGTGGCTGGCTTCAGGATGTTCGCGGTGGAGATGGATGGCGTCAAAAGCGCATTTGGTGGTACATATACCGCATCCGATGCAACGATTTTCGTCAACTACTGAGGCTCCACAACCCAGACAACGAGCCGTTTCTTTGCGTACTTGCTCTTCGGTCAGTGTGCCATGATATTCGGCAAACTTATTTTTCTGCGCAATGTCAACGGCTTGCTGACGTGAACTATTATCGTATGATTCGACAATGATATCTTGTTTGTTGAGTTCAATAAAGTCGCGGCGGTTGCGACCGATGGTCATGTGTCCGTGTTGAACAAAACGATGTAGCGACTCGGCTGCTTCCTTGCCTGCGGCTATAGCATCGATGGCAAATTTAGGACCTGTAAATACATCACCGCCTACGAAGATGTCAGGCTCGGCTGTCTGATAAGTCAGTTTGTCTGCCACAGGATAGACACCACGGAAGAACTCAACCTTAGTGCCTTTGAGCAAGTCTTTGAGCATAACGGTCTGACCGATGGCGAATATAACCATGTCGGCATCGAGTGTAAGCAATTCGTTCTCGTCGTATTCAGGGGCAAATTTATGTTCGGCATTAAAGACTGATGTGCAGCGCTTGAAGGTTATTCCTTTCACTTTTCCATTTTCACCGTTCACCTCTTTCGGTCCCCATCCCGGATTGATAACTACTCCGTCTTCACGTGCTTCGCGACGCTCTTCAAGTGATGCCGGCATAATATCTTCTGTTTCGAGCGAGAGCATAGTGACGCTTTCTGCGCCGCTGCGCATAGCCACGCGTGCAGCATCGATGGCTACGTTACCACCACCGACAACTACAACTTTGCCGCTCACTTTCATGTCGCCGCAGTTGGCATTATGTAAGAAGTCGATAGCGGTTGTAGTGCCTTGCAGTGTTTCACCTTCGATACCCGGCAGGCGACCGCCTTGGCAACCTATGGCTACATAAAAACCTTTGTAGCCTTGTTCGCGAAGTTGCTCAATAGTTATATCTTTGCCTACTTCAATGCCGCATTTTATATCTACACCTATTTCGCGCATGATGTCTATCTCGGCATCGATAACGTTTTTCTCCAATTTATATGAAGGAATGCCATAGCGAAGCATACCGCCGGGTTGCTCATTCTTCTCAAATACTGTTGGTTTATAACCTGCAACAGCGAGATAATAGGCGCAACTCAATCCGGCTGGCCCACCACCGATAATGGCTATTTTTTCATCCCAGTGGTCGATAACCGATGAGGCTATATTGATTTCGGGTACGAAGCGAGTGTCTGCGTTTAAGTCTTGTTCGGCAATGAATTTTTTAACAGCATCAATAGCAATCGGTTGGTCGATAGTGCCACGTGTGCAAGCATCTTCGCAACGGCGATTGCAGATACGTCCACATACTGCCGGGAACGGGTTTTCACGTTTGATAAGTTCAAGAGCCTCACGATAATTGCCTTCTGCTGCTTTCTTCAGATAGCCTTGCACGGCGATATGTGCAGGGCAGGCAGTCTTGCATGGCGATGTGCCGGTAGGGTAGCAGTTAATGCGATTTTTGTCGCGGTAGTCTTCTGTCCATTTATCTTCACCCCATTTTGTAGCATCAGGAAGTTCTTGCTTTGGATATTGAATTGCGCCATGTGAGGTGCAGAGTTTTTGACCTAATTTGACGGCACCGGCAGGACAATATTCAACGCACCGACCGCAAGCCACACATTTTTTCGGATCAACTTCTGCCACGTATGCACTACGCGACATATTAGGAGTGTTGAATAGTTGCGAGGTTCGCAATGCGTTGCATATTTTGACATTGCAGTTGCAGATAGCGAATATCTTGCCTTCGCCGTCAATGTTGGTTATCTGGTGAACGAAGCCATTGTCTTCAGCCTTTTTCAGAATCGCCATGCACTCGTCATAAGTGATGTAATGACCGCGATTTGTCTCAACCAAATATTCTGCCATGTCGCCAACACCTATACACCAGTCGCGGTAGTCGTCTGCACAACCCTCGTCAAGTTTTTTTCTGCCGTAGCGGCATGAGCATATACCTACTGCCAAGTGTCCCTCATAGCGTTTGAGCCAATAGGAGATATGCTCAATATCGGCTGTCTCATTTTCCATTGAGATAGCTTTTTCTACAGGTATGACGTGCATGCCAATACCTGAACCACCTAAAGGAACCATAGGAGTGATTTTCTCCAATGGCAGGAAAGTCATGCGTTCGAAGAACATTGCCAATTCAGGGTGTTTGTCCATGAGGTATGTACTCATGTTTGTGTATTCAGCACTGCCCGGAACAAACATCGGAACCCAGTACTCACGATCTTCAAAGTTATAGGTCGTTCCCGGAATCGGACCGTCTTTAGTATAGCGGTCGCCGTAGTCGAACTCTACCATACCAAAATTGGCAAGTGTCTGGAGCAGTTCGTCGAATGACTTGTCGTCAGGTGTATAATGTTTTTTTCGATTCCATTCAACAAGTTCTTGATACTTATGGTGTTCGCGTACTTGAAGAAATTTTTTGCTTAGCATGTCAAGCAATAGGTTGAGTGATGCCTCTCGTGTTGTGGCATCCATCTCGTCCTCAAAAATGCAAGCAAGACCCCAGTATTCAGGTGCATCGGTAGTCATTTTTATCTTGCCGGGTACGCGGTCAGTAATCTGTTGTACGAGTTTTAGAAGTTTTGGATTCGGATTTTTGTCTCCCTTGTGTTTTGGGACAAATTTAGTTGACATTTGTGGCATGACTGGTATAAGTTGATGAGTTTATAAGTTTATAAGTTGATTGGTTTATTTTTTCCAGTTGTTGACTTCATTGAGAAGCCAATCGGCAAAAGCATCGATGCCTTCGCCTGTCTTAGCACTAATAGGGATAATGGTGGCTTGTGGGTTGCGCATGTGTACGTATTCCTTGCATTTCTCAAGGTCAAAATCGAAGTATGGCATGACATCAATTTTATTGATTACCACCAGATCGCATACTTGAAACATAAGAGGATATTTGAGTGGTTTGTCGTGCCCCTCCGGAACAGAAAGGATCATAGCATTACGTATTGCACCGGTGTCAAATTCGGCAGGGCATACAAGATTGCCAACGTTTTCAAGAATCACTAAGTCTATGCCTTCAAGTTCTACATTATCAAGCCCTTGACGTGTCATTTCTGCGTCTAAATGGCACATGCCGCCGGTGTGGAGTTGTATAGATTGAATGCCGGTTGCCTCTTTAATCTTGATGGCATCAACATCGCTATCTATATCGGCTTCCATTACCGCAATGCGAATTTTGTCTTTTAGGCGATTGATAGTTTGGATGAGGGTTGTAGTCTTGCCACTACCGGGGGCGGACATTAGGTTGAGAAGATATACTCCGCGCTTTTTGAGATCATTGCGCAACTGTTCTGCATCAAGATCGTTATTTTCAAAAATACTTTTCTTGATTTCAATTATTTTTATGTCGTTCATGGTTAAAGATGTTTTTCTGAAATATATGTTCCGTTTTTTTCTTTGGTTTTGTATATTTCAAACATGCAAATTTACTGCTTTTTTTTTATACTGACCAAAATTTTATGTATAACGAATTACATAATTTAAGTTTTGCAAGTAAATAGGTATAGTTATTGTTAGGCGCATACGGCGTTAGCCGTTAAATGTTAATAGAACTCTAATGTTTAATTTTTCTTCTTATTGATCTGATTTATTCGGGTGTTCGATACACCCGAATAAATCAAAAAATAAAAGATGATGTGGGTTATTCAAATTCTATTAACATGAAACAGCTACGCGGTTTTTCGCCTTTGAATCTGACTTTAAAAAGATTAGCCTCTATAATAAGATACTTTGTCGTACTTGCGAAACTTGAATAATAACAGATTAAATGGTAAACCTTAATTATTTTAATTACTCACAGACATAACAGATTTAATAAAATTGCACAGATTCGTCAACGATTGAATTCTGTTAATTCTGTTTTATCTGTTAATTCTGTGCGCTATATTTAATAGTCAGTGCAAATTATAACGGGAATCAATTATAGATAGCAATATTTGCTTTTTATCGGATATCTATATTTTTTAATAACACTATTTGTGTTTGATTAATATATTCGTGTTCGGTTAATCTTTTTTTTCCCGTAGGGAATATCTCTTAGTAGAATTCTGATGCATAAGCAAATATCTTTTCCTGTAGGGAATTTCTTTTAAACTAATGATATTTCGAGATTTAAAGAAAATCCCTACGGGATATGGTTTGTAATGCACTCGACTATTCTATTAAAAGAAAATCGCTAACGCGATAATTTTTCAAAAGCATGCCCTCTATTTTGATATTCGTTATATTCTGCTTATTTTCAATAATATATAGACGTATATATGTTATTTATCGGACACTTATACTTTTAAACTTATAAATTGTAAGAAAACAATTTAAAACTAAAAAGGTTAGAACTTTACGTTCCAACCTTTTTAGTAGCGCGGCCCAGGATTGAACTGGGGACCTCATGATTATGAATCATGCGCTCTAACCAGCTGAGCTACCGCGCCATCACAACTATGGCTTTTTAAAAGCGACTGCAAAAGTAATACATTTTTTTCATATAGCCAAATTTTTCATTAAAATTTAGAAAAAAGAAATGTATCTCTTGCCGTTTTATCTGTTAAGCAACAACCCTTTCTGCCAATTTAAAGTAGGGTAGGTAGTGCGTAGATATTGCTCCGCTTGTTCTATCCCACTTCCTCCGCTTGTGGCAAATGGTATGATTGTTTTGTCGCGTAGTTGCTCTAAATTATTGTCGATCCAAGAGTTGATAATTCTCGGACATATACCCCACCAAATAGGGAAGCCTAAATAGATTGTTTTATACGGAGTTATGTTAGTACATTGTTTTATCGTTGGACGTTCCTCAGGGTCGTTTATCTCTATAGATGAGCGCGATTGCTTGTTTCTCCAATCAAGGTCGGCATCAGTATATGGCTCTTGCGGCTCTATTTCCCAAATTGCAGCATTATGCTGGCGTGCTAATTGTTGTGCAGCACTGCGTGTTGTGCCCGTGGCTGAAAAATAGGCTACAAGGGTACTATTATTCTGAGCAGAAAGACTAAGTGTCAGTAGCAGACACACGCAAAATGTTAATAGTCGAGACATTGTTTTCGGTTGATATAGTTGATAAGTTTATTAGTTGATTGACCATTCGAAACCATCTTTTGTATCTTTGATGGTGAATCCTAAGGCGGTCAGTTCGTTGCGTATCTTATCTGACGTTGCCCAATCTTTATTGCGTTTAGCGTCTAACCGTATATTGAGCAACAAGTCAACGGCTTTTTGGTATGCCTCGTTGTTGGTGTTTTGCTCTTCTGCTGTTTGCAATCCGAGAATATCTTCCACAAACAGATGCCATACGTCTTGAAGTTCTTTGAGATCATCGGCTGATATGGTTGCCTTACCATCATGTATGCTATTGATGGCTTTTGCTGACTCAAAAAGGTGCGAGATAACTATCGGACTATTAAGATCATCGTCCATAGCCTCTTCGCATAGTTGGCGCAATCCTTTAGTTTCGATTGTTGATGTCTTGCTTGCCTTTAGGTGTTGCAGGCGTTGGTAGGTTTCCATTAGTTTATTAAGTCCTCTTTCTGCAGCCTCTAATGCTTCGCTTGAAAAATCAACTGTTGAACGATAATGGGCTTGAAGTATAAAGAAGCGAATAACCATCGGTGAGAATGCCTTGGTCAGCAGCGGATGACTTCCATCGAAAAATTGGCGCAGAGTGATAAAATTATTATACGACTTGCCCATTTTTTTGCCCTCAATAGTAATCATATTGTTGTGCATCCAATAGTGTACGGTGTCATGACCAAGGGCAGCGCATGACTGCGCAATCTCACATTCGTGGTGCGGAAACATTAAGTCCATACCTCCACCATGAATATCAAACTCTTCGCCAAGATATTTGGTACCCATTGTAGAGCACTCAAGATGCCAGCCCGGATAACCCTCCGACCATGGACTTGGCCAGTGCATGATATGTTCAGGACTTGCTTTTTTCCAAAGGGCGAAATCAACGGAGCGATGTTTTTCGCTTTGACCATCTAATTCTCTGGTGTTGGCATAGAGTTCGTCGATATTGCGTCCCGATAATTTGCCGTAATGGAAATCATGGTTGTATTTCTCAACGTCAAAATAAACAGAGCCTTCACTAACGTATGCATAACCTGCTGCAAGAATTTTTTTGATAAATTCTATTTGCTCGATTATATGACCGGAAGCGTGTGGTTCAATTGAGGGGGGCAAGACGTTCAATTGGCTCATATCCTCATGGTAGCGATTGACGTAATATTGTACCACTTCCATGGGTTCCAACTGTTCGAGTCTGGCTTTTTTGATTATCTTATCTTCGCCCTCGTCGGCATCGTGCTCTAAATGTCCGACATCGGTTATATTGCGTACATATCGTACTTTGTAACCCAAATGTTGCAAGTAGCGGTATAGCAAGTCGAATGTGATGGCAGGACGAGCATGCCCAAGATGTGCATCTCCATAGACTGTCGGTCCGCATACATACATCCCTACATGGCCTTCATGTAAGGGTTTGAATAATTCTTTTTGACGCGATAAAGTATTGTATATCAGCATGGTTGTTGTAATTATAGTCGAAAGTCGTTAGTCGAAAGACGGATTACGAGATGATTTCGTTATTTTGTTATTTCGATATTCCGGAGTTTCGATATTCCGATATTCCGATGTTTCGTTATTTCGAATAAACGTTTGTTTAATTCATTCCTCTTTCAGCCTTTATTTCCTCGTATGCCTCGTTGATAGCACGGAATTTTTCGGTGGCTGTTTGTTTGACCTCTTCGCCGGCACTTGCTACTTTGTCGGGGTGATACTTCATTGCCATACGGCGGTAAGCCTTTTTGACTTCCTCATCGGTAGCACTACGTTCGATTTCTAACGCAGTATATGCCCAGTCGGGATCCTTACCTTTGCCATAAAGAGCAAGCAGAGATTGCAAGTCGGCATCGGCGACTAAGAATATATTGGAAATTTGAGTTATCACATCCAACTCAGAGTCCGATATAACGTCGTCAGCGTGTGCGATATCTAAGAGCAGATGTAGAATTTCTAATTTGGTTGAGTAATTGACATTGTGCCCTATTTGCTGTGCGACTGCGACAACGTCAATATCTTGTTCTAATATTCGCTTGAGTATCTGCAAGGCTTCTTTGCCATCTTCCTCACCAAAATTGCGGAGTAAAAAACTCTTAACAACATTAAGTTCCGAACGCTTGATATGTCCGTCGGCTTTCATGACGCAAGCCACGAGCACTAATAGTGCTGCTCGGAAATCGTTTTGCGATGTTGTGCTGTATGTTTGTCTATCGTAGTCATGACCGTAATCAGTGTCGTCGATAGGTACATTTTCTTCATCTTTTGTGCCGATAAATCCGCTTGCGATATATCCGATTATAGCGCCAATCGGACCTCCTACAGCCCAACCTAAACCGGTGAATAGAAGTCTTGTGAAAAAGCCCATAGTGCGAATGGTTTTGAAGAGGTTAATTATGGATTAGAGTAGATTATTGCGTTCGATATCTTTGAAGTAACGATATGTTCCGACGCGCAGTTCTTCGCAAGCCGCATCATCGCACACGATTATGCCTTTAGGGTGCATTTGTAGTGCCGATATTGTCCATAGATGACTAATAGGCTCTTCTACTGCATGTTGCAATGCGCGTGCTTTCTGGTGTCCATTGACCATTATGAGAACCTCGCGAGCATCCATAACGGTGCCTACACCAACGGTAAGTGCTGTCTTGGGCACTTTATTGACATCGTTGTCGAAGAAACGCGAATTGGCTATTATTGTATCTGTTGTAAGAGTCTTCTGGCGAGTGCGTGAAGAAAGTGATGAACCTGGTTCATTGAATGCAATATGACCATCCGGACCTATACCGCCTAAAAATAAGTCGATGCCCCCAAATGATTTAATGCAAGCCTCGTAGTCGGCACATTCTTTTTCAAGGTCGGCTGCATTACCATTCAGAATATGTACATTCTCTTTTTTAATGTCAATATGTGAGAAGAAATTGTTCCACATAAAACTATGATAACTCTCAGGGTGGTTAACATCAAGAGCAACATATTCGTCCATGTTGAAAGTAACAACATTGGCAAACGACACCTTACCTTCTTTGTTCATTTTCACGAGATTGCGATACATTCCAAGGGGTGAAGAACCGGTAGGAAGTCCTAAAACAAATGGTTTTTCGGCTGTTGGGTGTGCAGCGTTTATCTTGGCAGCCACATAGTTGGCAGCCCATTGCGACATCAGGTCGTAGTCAGGTTCTATAATCAGGCGCATAATAAATAGAATTTATAGTTATTTGGTGTGCAAAAATACTATAATTTTCGGAAATATGAAAACACTATACCATATTTTTGAAAAATATATTTAATGAAGAGTGATTTACTTGTTAATAGGTTATTGCGTAGCAATTTAATGTTAATAGAATATTATGATTGTATTTTTCTTCTTGTTGTTTGATTTTTTCGGTGTATCGGACACCCGAAAAAATCAGATTTATCGGGTGAGGATGGAACGTTCGGTTGCTATTAACTTTGAACGGCTAACGCCGTATGCTCCAAATAAGATCAACAAATCTAATGAGAAACTTGAATTATTTAAATTAACCACAGACATAACGGATTTTACAGAATTACACAGATTCGTCAGTAAGTGAAATCTGTTAAATCTGTTTTTTTTGCTCTATCGTTTGGCTCTATGCAAAAAAATCTTTACTTTTGCATTGTAAAAAATATGTGATATGTTAGATTGGAATCAATTACTGACACCTATACGTTTTGGTCAGGAAGAGTATTTTATAGAACATCGGTCTGCTCACGATTCGCGCAATGAGTTTCAACGAGACTATGATCGCCTGATTTTTTCTGCTCCTTTTCGTCGTTTGCAAAATAAAACACAAGTCTTTCCGCTGCCCGGTAGCGTGTTTGTTCATAATCGTCTGACTCATAGTCTTGAAGTGTCAAGCGTAGGTCGCTCGATTGGTAATAATGTGGGTAATGCTCTGCGAGAGCGCTATTCTGACTCGCCTGCTTTATTCGAAGCAATCGGTTCGATTGTTAGTGCTGCATGTCTGGCTCACGATCTTGGCAATCCGCCCTTTGGTCATTCGGGTGAACATGCTATCGGTACTTATTTTTCTGAAGGGCAGGGCAAAGACATGCAACCATTGCTCACTGATGAACAGTGGGCTGATTGTGTGAATTTTGAGGGAAATGCCAATACTTTTAGAATACTAACTCATCAATTTAATGGTCGTCGGCGTGGTGGCTTTGTTCTGACGTATAGTGCAATAGCAAGTATTGTTAAGTATCCGTTTGCCGCAAAAGATGCTGTGAAACCTAAATTTGGCTTTTTTACTGACGATAAGTCAAGTTGGGAAAAAATAGCCGAGCGTTTGGGATTGATAAATGAACAAGGGCACGGAAATAAGCGTTTTATTCGTTTCCCGTTGGTCTATTTAGTTGAGGCTGCAGATGATATTTGCTATGAAATAATGGATATAGAGGATGCTCATAAATTACGTCTGCTTTCAACGGCTGAAACAGTAGATTTATTGATGGCTTTCTTTACGCCTGAACAGCAAGAACGCCGCCGAAATATCATGTCGAATGTTACCGACGTGAATGAGCAGATAGCCTATTTGCGTTCAAGCGTTATAGGCTCATTGATAGATGCTTGCACACAAGTGTTTATTGATAACGAGAAGTCGATTCTTGAAGGAACCTTTGAAGGCACACTAATCAATCATATCGAGCCTGATAAATCGGCGGCATACAAACAATGCTGTGCTTTGTCGGTAGAGAGGATTTATCGCTCACAAGAAGTGTTGGATATAGAGTTGGCTGGTTATAAGATTATTTATGTGCTTATGGAGGAATTGATGCGTGCTGTTTTTAGCCCCGATAAGACATATAGTCGTCAGTTATTGCAGCGTATTCCGCAACAATATGATGTGTATGCTTCGCAGCCATATCAGCGTATATTAGCCGTCTTGGACTATATTTCCGGTATGACGGACGTATATGCTTTAGACTTATATCAGAAGATTACCGGCATGAGTTTGCCTGCGGTGTAGGTTTGTAGGTAATTGATATTGGCATGCAGATAAAGAGTTACGCAAAAAAATTGTGTAATAAATTTGGTTGTTTCAGATAAAAGCAGTAATTTTGCAGTCGCTTTTAGGGAGTGTCGGTTTTCCGGCAGTCCGCTCGAGCCCAGATGGCGGAATCGGTAGACGCGCTGGTCTCAAACACCAGTAGGTTCACCCCTGTGCCGGTTCGACCCCGGCTCTGGGTACGAAAAAAACTGCTCAACGTATGTTGGGCATTTTTTTTAGTAAAGTCGATGTATTGGTATCTCGATAACCCGATATTTCGATTTTTCGTTATATCGTTATATAGGTATTTCGAAATATCGAGGCCATTCAATAAAAAAAATATGCCAAGAGGCATATTTTTTTGTTCGTCGTATTGCTTTTATTAAGCAAGGGCAATGAAGAGTTCTCCGTCTTGTTCGCTGAAAGCAAGTTTGTTTTCACGTGCTAACCAACCAAGTGCGAGATATAAATCTTCATTTTTCAATTTTGTTGCTTTTTTCAGACCTTTTAAATTAAGGCCACCTTCTTGCAGTGCGTTCCAAACAGCACCTGCGTTTTCACCAATTTTTGCTAACATAATAGTTAAAAATTTAAATTGTACCTTAAAAATTATGAAACTATTTTTGTAGTTCCTTTTTTAATCGCTGCAAAATTACTACTTTTTATGTTATAAAACATGTTTTTTAGCATATTGGCTTATTTATTACGTTTTTTTAACTTTTGTAATGCTATTTTAGAGGCGTTTTGTTGAGCCTGGCGCTTATTGTTGCCTTGTCCGGTAGCAAATATCTCGCCATCTATTGTGAGTTGATAGACGTAAGTATGTTGGTCGATGTGTGGTGAGTATTCGTGTTTGATAAGGTCGAAAACGATACTTTTTTTGTTATGTTGTGCCCACTCGTAGATATGTGATTTGAAGTCGGTCTCTTCATTGACAACGTTATCTAAACTATGTTGGGTGTTGATATTGGCTATGTTCGTGATAATCCATTTTTCAGTTTTACTGACACCTTGGTCAATATATATAGCACCTACAAGTGCTTCAATAGCGTTGCCATATATGTTTTGAGCATTCGACTTGATAGTGCGTGACACATGTAGCATCTTGTTGAGTCCTATTTTCCTGCATACCTCATTTAGGTGCTGGCGGCATACAATCTTAGAGCGTGTGCGGGTCAGAAAACCCTCGGTTGCATTTGGGTAAAGTCTGTACAATACCGAGGCAATAGTAAAACCGAGAAAGGCATCGCCCAAATATTCGAGTCGCTCGTTGTTGATGATTTTGCCTTGCTGGTTTTTTTCTTGTGCTGACAAATGGGTGGTGGCAGTGCGATACAATGATAGGTCGTTAGGATAGAAACCCAGAATTTGTCGCCACAATAGTGTCTCTTGTCGTGTAGAAGGGTTGATTAAGTTAGCAATACTTCTGAAAGTCATTGTTTTAGATTTTTTTGAATGCCAGACATGCGTTGTGTCCACCGAATCCGAAAGTGTTGCTTAGTGCTACATTGATTTCTCGCTTTTGCGCCTTGTTGAATGTGAAGTTGAGATTATAGTCGATTTCAGGGTCGATATCAGCCTCGTCGTGATTGATAGTAGGCGGGATGATGTTGTTTTTAAGTGCTAAAATACATGCTATTGCTTCTACAGCCCCTGTGGCACCGAGAAGGTGTCCCGTCATTGATTTTGTTGATGAAATATTAAGGTTGAAGGCATGTTTGCCAAAGGTGTTTTTGATGGCGTTAATTTCAGCGATATCCCCTCTTGGTGTTGATGTTCCATGTGCGTTGATATAGTCCACATCGTTAACTGCTAAATCACCTTCTTTCAATGCGTTAATCATCACTTGACTTGCTCCTTCACCATTAGGTTCAGGTGCTGTGATATGGTAAGCATCGGCTGTCATGCCTGCACCTACTATTTCGGCATAAATCTTTGCGCCTCTATTTAAGGCATGTTCGTAGTCTTCAAGCACAAGGCATCCGGCACCTTCGCCAAGCACAAAGCCATCGCGAGAAGCCGAAAACGGGCGACATGCTGTTTGCGGACTATCGTTGCGCGTTGAGAGGGCGCGCATGGCGTTGAAACTTCCTACACCGCCTCTTGTAATCGGTGCTTCCGAACCGCCTGAAATTATCACGTCTGCTCTGCCGGCGCGTATTTGATAAAATGCCTCGCCTATAGCATGTGCTGAACTTGCGCATGCTGACGATATAGAGTAGTTAGGTCCCTTCAGACCATATCGTATAGAAATGGCACCTGCAACCATGTCAGGGATGAATTTGGTTATGAAGAACGGGTTGAAACGTGGTGTGCCATCGCTTGTTACAAATTCTTCTATCTCTTGCTCAAATGTTTCGATGCCGCCTACACCAGAACTCCAAATGACTCCCATGCGTGTTGTATTTTCGTTTTCAAGATTGAAGGCTGCATCGAGCATGGCTTCTTGGGCAGCGGCTATACCATAGAGTCCGAAGCGGTCGTATTTGCGCGCCTCCTTACGGTCTAAGATGTTGAGTGGGTCAAAATTTTTTACTTCGCACGCAAAGTGTGTTTTAAATTTCGAGTGGTCGAAACGTGTTATTTCAGCCGCACCACTCTTGCCCTCAACTAATGCTGACCATAATTCGGGTATACTATTGCCCAATGGTGTGATTGCTCCTAAACCTGTTATTACTACTCGTTTCATAATGTGTATGTAAGCCTTGTGATGGTAATATTTGATGAATATAACAAAAAGAGACACTGCGTGCAATGTCTCCTTAAAATTTAATAGTTTGAGCGATTAAGCCTCACCGCCTAATTGTTCTTCAAGAAGATTGACAGCGTCTTCAACTGTCGAAATCTTTTGAGCATCTTCGTCTTGGATTGAAACACCAAACTCGCGTTCAAACTCCATAATCAATTCAACGGTGTCGAGTGAATCGGCATTCAAATCACCTGCAAATGTTGCATTCAGAGTAACTTCTTCTTCGTTAACACTAAGTTTTTCTACTACTATAGCCTTAACTTTGGCGATAATTTCTTCTCTTGTCATAATAAAATGTTACTAATATTTTAAAACTTATTTATTTTCTCTTTGTACTTAACTAAAATACCACATAATGTGTATTTAACTTATATTTGTTAAGCGCAAACTTTCATTTTAGGCTGCAAAATTACTGCTTTTCTATGATATGTCCAAATTTTTAGTTTATTTTTTTATTTTTAGCATAGTATTGACTATATGAGCAGTCGTGTTTGAGTTCTATATTGTGCATATTCGGGTTTGTTTTGCAGTTGTCGTTTTTCCATTAGTGGTATGCTAATGCCTAAAAAGAGAGCAGTCATTGCTATCGGGCAGACGATAAGCCAATCAATTCCAAATAGCGAAGCATACATAAGCCATATTCCCCACCAGAATTGTATCTCACCGAAATAGTTAGGATGGCGTCCGTGTTTCCATAAGCCTACATTACATACTTTGCCCTGATTATGTTTTCGGAAATCATGTATTTGTTTGTCGGCAATGAGTTGAATGGTGGCAGATGATATGCAAACAATGCAGCCAATCCATGTCAATAGATTAGCAGGCGTTGGGCTTTCGTATATTTTTAGTCCCGGAAGCATGGCTATGAATACCACAAGTGTCGGCACCATATTTAAACCAAATAAGTTGATTAAGTGGAATATAAATGGATTGTAAGTCCTGTATTTTGTGTATCGCCAATCTTCGTGCGCTATGCCCTTGAAGGTGATAATCCAGTTGCGAGTAAGTCGCCAGCCCCAATACCAAGTGGCAACAATGAGCAGAACAACGCTAATTGACCATGTCTGAGTGTAGAATGTCCAAGCAAGGAAGACTATAGGTGGAAAAACGCTCCAATAGGGGTCATATACCGAAACATTCTCATATAGAAGTCCGAATAACCAGACAATGATTGTGGCAACAACATCTGCACATAGCAATGCCCATACGGGATGAATATTGTTGCTCGTAAGGTAAGAAAATGCTGTAATACCACCAATGGCGGCAAGTATATAGATTGCAGCGATAAGTCCGATGCTGCACCATTTTGAGTAGTTGCGTTTCATGTTTTTTATTATTATGGTGCGGCAAAATTACAATATAAGTATTAGATATCCAAATAGTTGGCAAAAAAAATGACAGTTTGCTAAATGTTGTTTGTTTTAACAAGTCATTTTTTTTTACTAACTTTGCACTGATATAATGTAATTGTACTTCAAAAAAATAGTAAAATGAATAGAAAAATTATTTGTATTATCACTACATGTCTTATCGCATGCGTATTTTTTGCATGCAGTACAAAACAAGAGGAAAAGAATATGAATCAGTTATCATTTAATCAGCAACAAGCTGCATGTATGACCGCTATTGCTGCTTTTGAGGCACAGGGCGACCTTGTTCGCTTAGAGAAATCAATTAATGAGGGTTTAGAAGCTCAGTTGACCGTTAGTCAGATTAAAGAGGCACTTTCGCAACTCTATGCTTACACAGGTTTTCCGCGTTCGCTCAATGCGTTAGGTGTGTTGCAAAAAGTTGTTGACGAGCGTCTTGCTATTGGTGCAGACACGGCATCTCTTTTTGGGGTTGATGCTTCTCCATTACCACATGACTATAATGCATTGAAGCAAGGTACAGAAGTTCAGACGCAGTTGACAGGCAAGCCCTTTGACTACACTTTTGCTCCTGCAACTGACTATTATCTTAAGGCTCATTTGTTTGGCGATATATTTGCGCGCGACAATCTGACCTATGCCGACCGTGAACTTGTAACCGTCAGTGCTTTAAGTGGTTTAACCGGCGTAGAGCCTCAACTCAAAGCGCATATCAATGGTGCTCGAAATATGGGAGTTACCGACCAACAGTTGCAAGACATCGTTGTGGCGTTACTCTCTAAAGTCGGGAAAGACGAAGCCGGTAGAGTAAGTAAGTTGGTCGCAGAAGTGTTAGGCGTTGAAGATGAGTTATTTATACGCGAAAATAATGCCGTTGACTTGAAATCACGTTGGAGTAAGGGACAACCGAACGATGCTTACGCTCAGTATTTCATCGGGCAGAGTTATTTGCAGCCTATGCAAGGTGGTGTGGCTAATGTAACCTTTGAACCAGGGTGTCGGAATAATTGGCACGTTCATCATGGAGCCGTTCAAGTCTTGATTTGTGTTTATGGCAGAGGCTGGTATCAGGAATGGGGCAAACCTGCTGTACCGCTGACTGAGGGTACAGTTATTGCCATACCTGAAGGTGTAAAGCATTGGCATGGCGCGGCTCGAAATTCGTGGATGCAACACCTTGCACTGCATACTCAAGTACAGCCGGATGCAAGCAATGAGTGGTTGGAACCGGTTGATGACCAACACTATAACGCACTTGAAAAACGATAAAGTATCTTATGATTATGTTACCTAAATACTCACACCGCTATAGCATAACGGCAGCCGATATGGACACGCAGTATCTTATGACTCCAAGTGCTGTCTTGCTCTATTATCAAGACTGCTGGGCACGATATATGTCGTGCTTAAATCTTGCCGCTTTCGATATGTCAAAACGTCAGATGCTTTGGGTGATTACAGAATTTAATGCCTGCTTTACATCAGAACATGCTTTTTGGTCGGACGAAATAGAAGTTGAGGTGTGGAATAGTGAGATATCTGCCGTTCGTTTGTATTCTGACTTTATCATTCGTCGAGCCGATACGCATGCTGAATTAGTGCATGGTTTTGGTTGTTGGAATTTGCTCAATTCAACTCAACATAAAATTGTAAGTACCGACTTAATACGTGAGCAGATAACCATCGTGCCCGAATTGACAACTGAGCATCACAAGCGAAAACGTATTACGGCAGCAGATAGTGTGTTACAGAAAGTGGAGCATAAGGTTAATCCTATCAATCTTGATTTTAACGGACATGTTAATAACCGCACCTATTTGGAAATTGCCATACAGACTGCCACTGAAGGATTCTTGTCGCATAATCAGGTGAAAAACTTTGCTATTTATTGGAAGCATGAGACTTTTCTTGGCGAAGTGATAACTTGCGAATTGCGTAAATCAGAAGAGCAATTTGTACATGTGCTGACTAAAAATGAGGGCGTTGAGGTGGCGCAGATTATTAGTGAATGGGTGCCTAAAACCTTAAGTATTGATGTTGCAGATGTAGTTTCAAGAACATAGATTGACAACTCACAGATATGAATTTAACTATTGCAATAGGCTTGTTGATTCCTTTTTTAGGAACGGTATTGGGGTCAGCGTTTGTATTCTTTATGCAGCATGATATGCCTGAACGTTTGCAAAAGGCATTGTTGGGCTTTGCATCAGGAGTAATGGTGGCAGCATCGGTATGGTCGCTACTCATCCCTGCCATTGAGGCTGAAGCCGACAATGGCGTATGGTCGGTGATGCCCGCCGCTGTCGGCTTTTTGCTTGGCATCTTTTTCTTATTGGCTATTGATGAACTGACTCCGCACTTGCATATAGGTGCCGATGCACCCGAAGGTCCAAGAAGTCATCTATCGCGTACTGCAATGTTGGCACTTGCAGTAACTATCCATAATTTACCTGAAGGAATGGCGGTTGGTGTTGTGCTTGCTGCCGCATCACAAGGTTCTGCCGGTCTGTCATCAATATCGGCTGCCATAGCAATATCGCTTGGTATTGCTATCCAGAATATCCCTGAAGGTGCTATTATTTCTATGCCAATGAGAGCTGCAGGTAATAGTCGTATGCGCTCATTTGTTATTGGCGGTCTAAGTGGAATAGTAGAACCTATCGGTGGCTTGTTGGTTATCCTGCTTGCTTCATTGTTGGCACCTATCTTACCATATCTCTTGGCTTTTGCTGCCGGAGCCATGCTATATGTAGTGGTTGAAGAACTTATACCGGAAGCATCGCAAGGAACGCACTCTAATCTATCAACTATTGGTTTTGCAATAGGTTTTGTACTGATGATGGTTTTGGATGTGGTCTTGGGGTAATAATGTTTGTAAAGTTTCGCCTGTATGTTAATGGCAACAGGCTTAAATAGAATTAGAAAATATGGATTTTAGACCTATGCGCCGGAAACGGCAAGAATTAAGTCGTGAGGCTTGTGAGGTTGTGTTGAACAAAGCAACAGCCGGAGTGCTATCTGTCCTCGGTGACGGCGGATACCCTTATGGTGTGCCTATCAGTTATGTTTATGCTGAAGGCAAATTGTTTTTCCATTCTGCTGTAGAAGGACATAAATTAGATGCTATTGCACATGAAGATAAGTGTTCGTTCACGGTGATTGCCCAAGATGAGATTCACCCCGACGAATATACCACTTATTTTCGCAGTATCATTGCTTTCGGGCGCATACGCCGGTTGGAGAGTATGGACGATATTCTGCATGGCTTGCGGCTCTTGGGCGGAAAATACAACCCTGGCGACCATGCCGGCTTGCAGCATGAGATTGGCAAGTCGGTAGCCATGCCGGTCGGAAATATAAGCCACACTCGTGTTGCTGTACTCTGCATGGAGATAGAACACCTCTCCGGCAAAGAAGCGATAGAGTTGGTAATGGCTCATAAGGTATAAAATCCGTATTAAATATACATGATGCCATGAATATAGAGGAGTACCGTGATTATTGTCTGTCGTTAGGTACAGATGTGTATGAGAAACTGCCCTTTCAGAAGTTTAAGAGCGGTGAGGGCGTGTTAGTGTTTTATGTTTGTGGGCACATGTTTTCGTTCTTCGATTGCAACGATTTCAGTGTTATCTCGCTTAAATGTCAGCCTGAACGTATTGACGAACTGAAAGCGCAATATGATTGCGTAGGCAAACCTTATAATGAATCGCCTAAATATTGGATTGGTATCAATCCCCACATTGCTGAAGATGAGTTACTTAAAGAACTCACTAAAAATTCCTACAACATAGTAAAATCTAAATATACCAAAAGCATATGACAATACAAGAATTTCGTGAACGTATGGCAACCGACGAACCTATTGAAGGTGGTTCAGCATTGCATCTGATGTTTCACCAGTTTTCGCAGGAGGCTCTGCGTCTGACTGCCGAAATAAATGGTAGGTATCACACACCCGAGGAGTTACGGCTGTTGCTCTCCGAACTCTGGGCTATCGATGTGCCTGAATCGTTCGGTATGTTTCCGCCTTTCTACACCGACTGTGGCAAGAACACGCATGTTGGCGAGCGAGTGTTTATCAATATGGGCTGCAAGTTTCAAGACCAAGGCGGTATTTTTATTGACGATGATGCCCTGATAGGTCATAATGCCACGCTTTGTACGCTTAATCATGTGCAGGACCCGATTCGCCGTGCAAGCATGACAGCCAAGCCTATACATATAGGCAAACGCGTGTGGCTTGGTGCTAACGTAACTGTTCTGCAAGGTGTTACTATAGGCGATAATGCCATTGTTGCAGCCGGAGCCGTCGTCGCAAAGGATGTGCCTGCCAACACCATCGTAGGCGGCATACCAGCCAAGGTGATAAAGACGATAGAGAAATAAACCATGCAGCGCGACATTTTACATATCCGTTCGGTTAACGACTATGCGCAGTATGTCGGTGCGCCGGTGTTGCATCCGCTTGTGAGTGTTATTCATTACGACGAACTGACCCGGATGCGAGATAGTCTGAATAGTTATGAGATCTATGCCATGTTTCTCAACGATGGTGTGCTACCCGAACTGACTTACGGCACAGTGCAATACACTATGCCTCAGCATACTCTCATGTGCGTAGCCCCCGGTCAGATAGGAGGCAAGACTGATACCGGCGAGATAGTGCATGCCTGCGGCTGGGCATTGCTCTTCGACCCTAAACTGTTGCACGACACGTTTCTTGGCAGACAGATGAGCCGCTATCGCTTTTTCAGTTACAACACCTCCGAGCCGCTGTTGATGACCACTTCGGAGCGGCAGACATTAGTGGATTGTTTAGAACATCTGCGCACAGAGTTAGGCACACAATCGGACGATTCGCATCAACTACACGTCATTGCTTCATGGCTCTCGCTTATATTGGAATATTGCTTGTGCTTCTACAGTCGTCAGTTCAAACTGCAAAGTTCCGGCGAACATGGTTTGCTGCATCGCTTGGAAACGGTTTTGGATAATTACAATGCTCGTGGTTTACAATTAGAGCAGGGATTGCCGACGGTCAGTTATTGTGCATCTCAGTTGTGTCTCTCAGCCGGTTATTTCGGTGACCTAATTCACGAAACGACAGGGAGTACAGCAATCCGTTTTATCCATGAGTTTGTCGTCCGCCGTGCCAACGGACTGCTCCGTGCCGGTGGTAGCATCTCATCCACGGCATACGACCTTGGATTTCAAAATCCTTCGCATTTCTCACGCGTATATAAAAAGGTTACCGGCATTTCCCCGTCCGGGTTTTCGTGAAATGTGTCGTTTTCCCGAAAACAGGCAAGCCTTTCCTAAAATCAGATAAGTATATATACTGAATAAGCAATAATTTTGCAATCTCAATTTGAAACAAATTAGTATAACACTTAAAAATGTACAATTATGGCACAGAAAATTTTAGTAGAAACATGGGGTAATTTTGGAAAAATCGAGAACCTTCGGGAATTAATGCCCATAGAGATGCAGATGGCTTATGACATGCGCGACAAAGGTATTATGGAACATCTTATGGTCAAGGACGGACTCAAAGGTGCGTATATCCTCTATAACCTGACGGACAAAAACGAGGTACTCGCTCTGATGAAGAAACTACCGCTTTTCCCACATTTTGAACGCATTGAGATGACACTTGTAGAACAGAGTTTTTAAGTATAACAATTATGGCAAACATTATTTTAGGAACATGGTCGTGGGGCGCAGGTATGTTTGGCGGCGACAGCGTGTTCGGTTCGCATACCGACGAACATGTTTTGCTGCCTGTTTTTGATGCTGCTACAGCGGCAGGTCTTCGCACTTGGGACACTGCTACGGCATACGGTTTAGGTGAGTCGGAACGTATATTGGGCTCGTTTATTGTCGATAAGAAACGTGAAGATTTTGTTGTTTCCACAAAGTTCACGCCTCAATTGGCTCAGATGTACGACAATTCGGTAGAAAAGATGGCAGAAGCCTCAATGGAGCGTATGCACACTGACTATATTGATGTTTATTGGATTCATAACTCGGCTGATGTTGAGCGTTGGACTCCCGGACTTATTCCGCTTTTGCAGGCAGGTAAAGTGCGCCGTGTGGGTGTGAGCAATCATAGTTTGGAGCAGATTAAGCGCGCCAATGAGATACTTGTTCAGGCTGGCTATCGAGTATCGGCTGTGCAAAACCATTTCTCGCTGCTGTATCGTAATTCTGAGCGCGATGGAATCTTAGATTATTGTCGTCAGAATGGTATCGAATTTTTGGGTTATATGGTGCTTGAGCAAGGTGCATTGTCAGGCAAATATAATACAACTAATCCGTTGCCTCAAGATAGTGATCGTGGACGTAAATACAACCCTGTTCTGCAGCAACTCCAAGCCTTGACAGATGAGTTGACCACTATTGGCAAGAATTATGGTCTCTCATGTTCACTGACGGCAATTGCATGGGCTATAACTAAAGGCGTACAACCTATTATCGGTGCTACCAAACCTCATCATGTAACCGAAGCCGCACAAGTAGGCGACACACGTTTGACTGATAGCGAGATTGAGAAGTTAGAGCATTTGGCAGATGCCTTAGGAATTGACACTCGTGGCGGCTGGGAAGGAAAGGCATAACATATAAAAGCGTCATTCAGGACGCTTTTTTATATAAAACACTTGAACATTTCCCCAAAAAATAGTAACTTTGCAAACGAAAGTTACCCAAGCAACCAGAAAATAGATATGTAATGATTGTATCGTCAAGTCTATTCTATTAAGAAAAAGTAAAGATTAATAGAGAATTTAATAAAATCAGCCTATGGCACAACTCAAGTCTGACATACTACACGTTCAAGGAATTGATGTCGGTATTTATACAGGGGACTACCGAAACGAATATATTTCGTTGACTGATATTGCACGTTTTCGCAAGAGTGACGATCCGCGTTTTGCAATACAAAACTGGATGCGCAACCGCAATACCATTGAATTTATGGGGCTTTGGGAAAGCTTGCACAATCCGAATTTTAACCGTGTGCAATTCGACACGTTTAGAACGGAAGCAGGACTTAACCGTTTTGTAATGACTCCTTCTAAATGGATAGAATTAACAGGGGCTATAGGTATCACTACCAAAGCCGGACGATATAACAGCGGTACGTATGCACATAGCGATATTGCGATGGAGTTTGCTTCATGGATTTCTGCCGAGTTCAAACTCTATTTGATGAAGGATTACCGCCGCCTTAAGTTTGATGAGAACTCACGTCTGTCGCTGTCTTGGAATCTAAACCGTGAGATTTCCAAACTTAATTATCGTGTACATACAGACGCTATACAGCAGAATTTATTGCCTTCGGAGTTAACCAAAGAGCAGCAATCATATATTTATGCCGATGAAGCAGATGTACTTAATGTAGCTTTGTTCGGAATGACAGCAGCCAATGGAGAGCACAAAACACGGGAAAGAAAGGTAATATCCGTGATTTCGCCACATTACAGCAGTTATTAGTATTAGCAAATATGGAATCATATAATGCCCTGCTGATAGAACAAAAGCATTCGCAGAGTGAACGTTTACAGGCGTTGCGTTCGATGGCAATAAAACAGTTACTAACACTTTCTGCTTTAGATCTAACAAGTTTACCTCAATTAAGTCAAGGTCAATGAATGAATCATACATATCTTAACGTTACCGAATTATATACACAATGAAACGAATATTATTTTTTCTTGCGGCGGTGTGTTTATCCGCTGCAGCAAATAGCGAGACACTTATTGCTTATTACTCCTACACCGGCAACTGCGAGGCTATAGTTACGGAGTTGAGAAATCAAATAACTGCCGATGTTGTGGAGATTGAACCTGCTGAAAAGGGATTGCGTTATGAGGCTAATGGTTATGCCCTCGGAACTCAACTGCTCAATGCTATTTCTGACAATCCGAATAATGCAGCATCTTATCCTGCTATTGACCCTGTGGATATAAGTATTGATCAGTATTCGACAATAATCATTGTAACCCCTTTATGGTGGAGCCAGATGGCGGCTATAATGCAAACTTTTTTGTTCAATTACGGACCGCAAATGGCTGGAAAGAACGTAGGATTGATAGTGTCAAGTGCGTCAAGCGGAATAAGTGGTGTTGTGGCTGACTTCAAACGTTTGGTGCCCGATGCCAACTATTTGAGTGAGAATCTGTGGATTAACAATTCTAATCGTAAGAATATGTCAACACTGATTGCTAATTGGGTTGAAAACAACCAATTAAACCAACAATCCGAAAGTGTGCGCGTGTATGTAACCGTTCAGGGCAAAACATTTTCCGCCACTCTTGCCGACAATGAGACCGGACGCGCTTTTGCTGCCTTGTTGCCGCTGACAGTAACTATGAACGAACTCAATGGTAATGAGAAATACCATTATATAGACTCTTCGCTGCCAACTGATAGTTACAAACCCGGTACTCTTCAAGCAGGCGACCTGATGCTCTACGGCAACGACTGCATAGTGCTGTTCTATAAGACCTTTAGCAGCAGTTATTCATACACTCGCATAGGTGCTATCGACAATTCTGTCGGGTTGGCTGATGCCGTCGGTTCAGGCAATGTGAGTGTACGCTTTGAGTTAAATCCAAATACCACAGGACTTGACGCTCCGTCAGATCAAAGTGCTGAACAAGGCAGACTTATCTTACGTGACGGACAGGTATTGATAACGCGCGGTGATAAGACCTATACTCTCACCGGTGCAAAATTATAGTTATATGAGGCATTTGTTTATTGCTCTTATGTCGGCTTTTTCACTAACACTTATGGCGCAAGTGACAGATTATCACGCTCATGCTATCTCTGACACCTACCGTGAGTTGGTGGCAAAACACGGTATGCAGTTAGACGAAGGTTTTCCGCTACCGCAATGGTCGGTAGATGCTCACCTGAAGATGATGAATGAAGCAGGCATAGACCGTGCTGTTTTGACCTTACCGGCTCCGCATCCGTATTTCGGAAATCAAGAAGAGTGCAATCAGGCATGCCGAATGTTGAACGTCGAAATGGCTGAGATATGCCAAGACGGGCACTTCTCTTTTTGTGCTACCCTGCCCCTACCGGACGTTGAAGCGGCTATTGCGGAGGCTAAATATGCTCTCGACACGCTTGGAGCCGTAGGTGTCAAATTGGCAACAAATGTGTATGGCCAGTATCTTGGCGATAGCGTGCTTGACCCACTGATGGAATATCTGAGCAATAGGCATGCTTTAGTTATTCTTCATCCTCATAAACCTTCGCCGGTTAATGATGTTGTGATGAAGCAGACACCGCTTGCCATGCAGGAGTATTTGTCAGAAACGACACGCACCGTATGCAATATGATAAGTCGTAATGTCTTGGCTCGCTATCCGAAAATGCGTATCGTTGTACCGCATGCAGGTGCTTATTTGCCTATAGCCATTCCACGTATGAAATCGCTCTATCCTGTTATGCAACGGAATGGTTTGGTTGGCGACATTGATTTTGAGGCTAACATTGGTTGTTTGTGGTTTGACATTGCCGGTTCGCCATCGGAAGCCACCATGCAGGCTTTGCTCACCCTCACTACTGCCGACCATCTGCTTTACGGCTCTGATTTTCCGTATGTAAGTCCACAGGTGATTACTAAAAATATGCCCCGAATGAAAAGTTATTTAGAATCAGATATAAATAGTAATAGTCAAGGAGTTACGGCGGCGGATACAGAGCAAACAACTGATTCTCGAAACCAATTGATAACCCGTATTGCTGAAATAGAGGTGCATAAGAAGTATCTGACAGAATATCTTGCGGCGGCCGGTCGGGTAGGGGCTACGTCGGTAGCGCAAGAACCCGGGGTGGTATGTATATTTCCGATGCAAGTTGAGGGTAAGCCCAATACCATCCGTATTGTAGAGATATATCGTGATTCGGCAGCATATCAAGCCCATTTGCAAACACCGCATTTCTTGGAATATAAGCAGTCAACGCTTCACATGGTCAAATTGCTGCGTCTGATCGACACTACGCCTCTCGACAAAGATGCTATGCCGCTGATTTTCAAAAAATACTAAATGCAGTCGTTATATTAACATAATTTAAGTTCCCCACTAATATTCAGCAGCACTTTTATTGAGATTTTACCCCAACTTTTATTGATATTTTACCCCGTAGGGGTTTCCTTTTAATAGCATTGATATTGATAATCAGCGTTATTTCCCGTTACCCGTTAGGGAATTTCTTTTAAACTAATGATATTTAGAGATTTAAAAAATAATCCCTACGGGATATGATTTGTAATGCACTTGCCTATTCTAATAAAAGGAAATCGCTAACGCGATAAGATTTAACCAAGTGGAAAACTTAAGTAACATAAATGTTTTTCGATAATATTGGGCAATTTTTGACCAATAAAAATTACATTCGCATCTTTGGCATATAGCCGACAAAAATAGTCTGGAAAACTTGGTTATATGCCAATTTAGTTGTACTTTTGCAAACGCTTTAGAAGGAGTCGCCGAGATAGTCTTGCAGCCCTCAATAAGCATTACTATCGTATGAGTTGGATTATTCTTATTCTCGCAGGTTTGTGCGAAGTGGCATTTGCTTTTTGTTTGGGGCAAGCAAAAACAGCCGTTGGAGTACCGCATTGGTATTGGTTAGTGGCTTTTGTAGGTTTTTATATCTTAAGTATGATACTGTTAGCGAAGGCAATACAATCCCTACCTCTAAGTACTGCTTACCCTGTTTGGACAGGTATAGGTGCGGTAGGAACAGTTCTTGTGGGGATATTCTTTTTTCACGAACCAGCCACCTTCTGGCGCATCTTTTTCATCTGCACACTAATCATTTCGATTGTCGGACTTAAAACATTGTCGTAGATTAGATTCGTAGCAGAAATATTTTTTTTTACGCTTTCTCTCTGTAAAATAGCAATTGGAGTTCCATTGCTGAAACTCCAATTTGTCGAGAAGAGGCGACTCGAACGCCCGACCCCTACGTCCCGAACGTAGTGCGCTACCAACTGCGCTACTTCTCGAATTATTTGCTTTTTGGACGTAAACGAGTTACGCCCCAACGTTTTGGTTTTGTTTTGGACGTAAACGAGTTACGCCCCAACGTTTTTGTTTTGTTTTGGACGTAAACGAGTTACGCCCCTACGTTGATTTTGGACTGCAAAATTACTATAATTTTTGCAATTAGCAAAATTTATTTGCTTTTTGTGGTTTTTTTATTTGTGCTATGTGACGTTTTTTTGGCTGCCGGCTTGACGGAGGCTACTATTTGGCGGCATGCTTCTTCGGTCAAACTGCTAACATCGACCTTCTTGTCAATCTTATAATTATTGCCTTGATATGAAATATATGGCCCGTATCTGCCATTGATAACAAATAGTTTATCTTCGCCCTCGCCATATTCATGTAGCGGTAAATCAGCCTTGCGCTTTTCTTCTATCAGTCCGACAGCCTCCTCAAGAGTTATCTCTAACGGGCTTATGGTTTTGGGAATAGAAACGTACTTCTTGTCGTGCAAGATATATGGTCCGAATTTACCTTCGCCTATCACCACATTTTTGTCTTCGTATTGTCCTAAGTTACGTGGCAGACGGAAGAGTTCTAATGCGTCGTCAAGGGTTATATTGTCTAATGTCTGATTTCGTTTGAGCGATGCAAACATAGGTTTGTCGCCATCGGTTGTTCCTTTTTGGGCGATCAGTCCGAAACGTCCGATTTTTACATAGATTGGCAGACCTGTTTCAGGATCATCGCCAAGGTAACGTTCTCCGCGTGTTACAGGGGCATCGGTTGCTGCGGTCTGCACCTGAGGATGAAAACGTTTGTAAAAATCGTCAACAACCTCGGTCCATTGTTCTTTGCCTTCGGCAACGCGGTCGAAACTCTCTTCGGCTTCGGCTGTGAAATTATAGTTGACAATATCGGCAAAATACTCTTTAAGAAAATCTGTTACTACCATACCTACATCGGTTGGCAGTAATTTGCCTTTTTCTGCTCCGAAATTTTCTTGTTGTACGTTTTCTGTAATTTTGCCTTTTTTGAGCGTAATCACATTGTAATTGCGTTTTTGACCCTGTTTGTCGCCTCGCTCTACGTATCCGCGTTGCTGAATAGTTGATATTGTGGCAGCGTATGTTGACGGGCGTCCTATACCGAGTTCTTCAAGTTTTTTTACTAAACTTGCCTCCGTAAATCTGTATGGGGCCTGTGTAAAACGTTGTTCGGCTACTATATTGGCATATTGCAATGGTGTACCAACTATTACTTGTGGTAAAACGGCTGTTTCGCTTTCTTGCTCGTCGTCATGACTCTCCATATAGACTTTCAGAAAACCATCGAATGTTACCACTTCGCCTTGTGCTATAAACTGATATTGTTCATTACCTGACGCAATTGTGATTGTTGTTTTTTCAATCTCGGCATCACTCATCTGTGAGGCTATAGTGCGCTTCCATATTAGGTCATACAAGCGTTGTTCGCGTTGGTCTTTACCTGCCGTTTGTTTGTCTAAATAAGTAGGACGTATGGCTTCGTGAGCCTCTTGCGCACCTGCCGTATGTGTTTGATACTGACGATACTGATGATATTGTGCACCATAAACGGCTTCTATTTCTTTTTTGGCTGCGCCTAAGGCAAGAGATGACAGGTTGACAGAGTCGGTACGCATATATGTTATGTTACCTTCTTCATACAGACTTTGGGCTAATCGCATTGTCGTTGCCACTGGCAAGCCTAATTTACGTGCAGCCTCTTGTTGTAGAGTAGAGGTTGTGAAGGGCGGTGCCGGATGACGTTTGGCTGGTGTGGTTTGGATGTCAGAGATGGTAAATGAGGCTTCTGCACAATGCTTTACAAACTCTAATGCATCCTCTTTATTATCAAAGCGATGGTTGAGTTCTGCCTTGAGTTGCGCAACATTACCATTGATATCTTTTCCCTCAAAAACGGCTACTACTCTAAATGCCGATTGTGGAACAAAGGTTTCTATTTCACGCTCGCGTTCGACTACTAATCTGACGGCTACCGATTGCACGCGTCCTGCCGACAATTTTGGTTTCACCTTGCGCCACAATACCGGCGAGAGTTCAAAACCTACTATTCGGTCTAACACTCGGCGTGCTTGTTGGGCATTGACTAAATTAAGATCTATCGTGCGTGGATGCTCAACGGCTTCAAGAATAGCGTTCTTCGTAATCTCGTGAAATACAATGCGTTTCGTTGTTGCGGGGTCAAGATTAAGCACTTCTGCCAAATGCCATGCTATAGCTTCTCCTTCGCGATCCTCATCGGACGCAAGCCAAACAGCATCTGCTTTATTAGCTTCTGAACGCAATTCTGCTACAAGTCTCACCTTATCAGGCTCAATAACATAATTGGGTGTGTAGCCATGCTCAATGTCTATGCCCATACTATCATGATGACCTTTAACGGCCTCGATGTCGCGAACATGACCACGGCTTGACATTATCTTATAGTCTTTGCCTAAAAAACGTTCTATTGTCTTGGCTTTCGATGGAGACTCAACTATGACAAGATTTCTACTCATATCAGCATTGCGTTTTTTTTATTCTTTGGCTTTCAGTGTGCGACTATTGGGTAGTCAAAATGGCTACATATATTGCAGCACCCTGAAAAGCGACTGCAAAATTACTGCAACTTTTTTAATTAACAAAAAAAAGATTTCATTTTTATTGCTATTTTACCTTATTCACTATAAGTGAATTTTTATTGTGCCACGACGAGTCGAAAGGGTGTTTATATTTTGCGTGGAGGTCTTCAATCTCATCGTAGGGGCGTTGCTTGTCAACGTCCTCGTATTGTAGGATGACGATTTTGGTTTGCGTGGTGGTTTGTATTCTCATTGTAGGGGCGTTGCTTGTCAACGTCCTCGTATTGGTAAAATGACGGATTGGGTTTTATATCGGCTCATACGGCGTAGCCGTTTAATGTTAATAGGTTACGAATATTTAATTCCTCCCCTTATAGATCTGATTTTTTCGGGTGTTCGTCTTTGACAGGCCATTGGCTACGTCATGACAAAGCAAATAAATTTTCTTTGTTCATTTGACTTGCTCAATGGTTCGATACACCGAAAAAATCAAACAAAAAGAATAAAGAAACTATACATAACATGCTATTAACATTAAATCTCAAACGCGATATGCATTGATGGACAACATATTATGCTATTAACATTAAATCGCTAACGCGATTATCATTAGCGAACTGCCTTAATTATATCAATGTTGTTTTATTCAATAGTTCGTTATTTTTTTAATATCAATTTTATTTAGTGGCAGTTAAGTGCTGCCGGACTATTTGATTCAACAGTTGCGTTGGCTCTGACGAAAAGCCTTCA